>JGI24158J21664_10006952_pt1 | contig 14980 bp, 11 predicted proteins | sample Ectturendosymbi3_FD_21664 | JGI IMG/M metagenome (IMG submission 21664) | reverse complement strand
GCACCTGAAAATGAAGGTGAAAATCAAGACATTAGCTTGGAAACAACTTTCACACTCAGCCTGGCTGGCCATATTGACATGTTCTTTTTCCGGTGTTTTTGCCTGTAATCTCTGGTTTCTGCTTGTTCGGGTGAAGGTTGTTTCTTGCAGAGTCACTCTCTAGCCTGTGAAATATTTTTCTTAGTAAAAATACACTCGAGTATTCATATCATAAATTCTCTTCTCGCAGCTAACTGTATGTGCATTTGACGAGCAAGCTCATTCTCGACTACCGGAAAAAACAAACAGGAACCTTGCGTATAAGCGAAAACGTAACTTTTACGAAGGATGACGTCATAAATTACGTCATAGGGGCCCTCCAGAAAAAATTGCCCAGGGCCCCCCTACCCTTTAATCCGGCTCTGGTGCAGACTGCAGACACCAACTTTTATTTTCAGATGACTTTTACAACTTTTTTATTTTCAAGTGGATAAAAAGCGAAAAGAAGTGCTTTTTAATAAATTCTCTGGAATCACAACTACTGAAGAATTCCCATGCAAAACACAATCATATTTATACGCAAATACTTCTTTCTAATTTTTCCCTAAAAACAGTAGCATCGTTACATTCTCAGTGAGAGGGCATGAATATGGCCTTTTAGATTTTTTAAGATAAGCAGCTATTTTGCCTTGGAACAAATTGAGCAAAGAGCTAGAAGTATTTGAAAGAGTGGAAAATCATTTCGATTTACTCATATGAATTATTTCACATGAAAGATAAACACGCAAAAAATCCTTTCTCTGACGTTTTTTACAAAATTTTTGCATCGTTTTATGCTCCAACCAATTATGTACATTTGACTCACGGGATCATCTCAGACAGACAAAATTGCAGGGGAGACTACGTCCCTTCAAATGGGCAAGTGGGTCACATTCCTGCTTCATTAAAATGATGCTTTGAAAATACCTGTTACTTCCAATAACAACCAACAAGTCTAATGCTTATTTTGTTGACGGTAGAAGCTTCGCAGGTTTTCAGCAGCGGCGTCGTCGTCTTTGAAACGGAAAACACGTATTAAAATGCAAGAAACATCAGTACTTCCAAACGCCACCAACTGAAATATTTCGCAAAGTTTGCAGCGAAATCGATTCACAAAAAAAGTTGCAGCCACTCATCTGGGCCTACAACTCTAACCTGTTATGTGAATATTAATGTAGTCAGGTACAGTGGTGGTCTTAGCAATATTGGGGCCCCTGTGCAAAAAATTTTTGGGGCCCCTGTCTGTCTCAGGAGTTTGCTAGAGAACATGGCACAAATGATTATTTTTGCGTTTCGATGACGTCACCATGTTCATTCAACCGTAGTACGACCTTTTTGCAAATGTCACCTTTTTGATGACGTCACCACCATGGTGAAGTACTTGAAATTCACTCATTAATTGCTTGTCGCACGCCTTAGCTGCGCTAGTAGAATGCTTTTAGTTTGTTTTTGTTGTGTTTCAGAAACCGTGTTGACGGTCATTCGCCGATGAAGTTTGTTGTTGATTCTGTTGCCATTACTCTTGGGAACAAGACACTACATTCTGTTGCCGTTGATTCTGTTGCCATTGCTGTAGGGAACAAGACACTGACGGTCAATCGCCGCTGAAGTTTGCTGTTGATTCTGTTGCCATTGCTGTAGCGAACAAGACACTACAGTTCAGTTGATGCGCGGATTCGTAGGGCCAGGTTCTAGGTGAGAGATTGTCAAGGCGCGTTTCTTATAGTTCTGCGAACTAGCTCCCCCACGGTTCGTAATTAAAAGGCTAGCTGCTGCAACAGGTAGGATTAATAAATGAAATTATGAATGTGAAATTATGGATGGTGTTGAAACAGAACCATTGTTTCTAAACAAATGACTAATAAAAGGCTTGATGTGGCAAAACCTCAGCTTGCTTTTTGAGGCAATTGACTCTGAAGAGCAGGCTACTTACATTATGCGATATGTCAAACTTGCAAGAAATGTCAAGCTTTTTGTTCATAGGCACAACAAGGGCCAAAGTGGCACAATGCATCCAGGTAGTGTCTATTGTGCTTCATGAGGCAAAGACTGTGCTGGGACTATTTTGCATTCAGTTGAACACAAATGGTTGAAGTGGTCATGAGACAAGTAGGATATGCAAAAAGACAATTGGTTGGAGTTTGAAAGTGTGTGTTTAGGGTTTAGAGTCAGCGTTTATTCCCAAGGTTTAGGGTCAGGTTTTAGATTTAGGAGTTCAGGGTTTGGAGTTAGGGTTTAGCCTACAGTTCATGTAATGCAAACAAGAAGCTGCTTACTGCTTGCAAGCCCTGAAACCATGATAACACTTGTCCATGCAGGTGGAACTGAGCTGTTACAGATGTCACGGTCAACTGAGCAGGACATGCATTCCAAAATTGTCTTGTGACTACTACAGCCAATGGTGTTCAGCTCAAATCAGAATTACTCCAGCAGTTATTTTGGCTCATGAGGTAAAATAGACACAACACAAAAATGTTTGTTGTGCATAATAATGCACTTCCGCATAGTTTTTGGAAACGGTTAGTATGATTTCAACCAAACCAGGATTCGGATCGCATACGGATATGATTTTTCATAAACAGAATAGGATCGGATAGCAAACAAAACACTATCTGATCATCTCTGATGCATACATGGCGTGAAGTCAGAAAGTGCGATTGACGAATGATTAAAAAATTTGTGAAAAACCAGACCCGGGCCGGAGTCACTTTTTATTTTCGGCAGTAGCAGCAGTAGGTGGCTGATTTGTGTTTATAAATGTCATTGCAAACATTGCTGAATTTCGGTTGAATGGATTGCTGCCGGAGCTGGAACAGGAATCGGATTCACAAATTATAAAAAATTTCAGTTGCGGATTTGTAATTTTTGAAAAGGAACGGACTCGGGGTCTGAAAATGTGACTCCGGTCACCTCTGAAACCAATAACGTGCGAATGTTTCCTTGTATCCGCTTTTGAATGTTATTCGCCATTGTTTGTGTTTGAGCTCTGTCGTGAATACCACAAAACATAAAAAAAAATATTCGCTGTTTTTTCGGTTTCTACTTCTGATTGTTCATCCGTGAAATCAAAATTTTTGTTTTGCAAATTATCCTCAATGAACAGCGGATCTTAGATTCGAACGTAGCAGGCAGGCATTCACTCGGATTGATTCAAATACTGCATTAATGCAATTAGCTAATGAACTGTTAAGTGTTTCTAACTGACTTACAACAGTAGTTCAGTCAAATAAGCAACATTTGTCGTCAAATCGTCATGTGCTGTACACAGTACAGTACAGATGAGTACATCTTCATGCTGTCGTATGGAAATGAATACTATACTTCAATAACTAGTATGACTATGTTTGTACATACTGTTATAGGTTAACGCTGTCAAAATAGGTGTGTACAGTGGTACCACTTCTATATGGTCAAGCCATGGGTGGGCAGACGTTTTCTATGGAGGGCAACATAGAACATTTACATTGGCAACGTTTTGCTACTGGGGACCGCATAATATAAATATGTAATATTTTACCAGGGAGGTGGATAAAGAAAATATATGATTTCAAAAGAATAAATGCTTTTGTTCATTGAAACATAGATACATAGTGTTTTGAAAATACCACATAAGGCTACTATCTTCACATTACATATTTATGCTTCCATAGTGATAGTTTGTACCTTATACCTTACCTAGTCTCTGTTTTACTAAATTTTAAAATAGACAGTTTTGTGACTGCTACCTGATAGAATTGGTTTGACAAGAAACAAGAAGAATGTCTTCCAAAACTCGCATTCAAGTGTATTTGAAAAAAAATCACATAAGTGAGCTTTTTGAGGTAAGCTTCACCTTCATTTCAGTATGTTTCAATATGTGATTTGTCATAGAGGTGAACAAAAACATTTAACACTTTTGTGCATTCACGTCTAGTGTGATACATTGCATGAAATGAGAAAAATGTACACCACATGGTTTAACCTCATGCTGCCACAATGTCACATACCACATGATTTACCCATAAGAAAAATGCCAACAATATAGCTTATACAACACCCATTGTGCTTTAATTGTGACGTAAAATCAATGTCTATGTGATTTTTTATCCTGTTTTAAATGTTTTGTAGCACTTTCAAACTCACTTTCGAGAATGACTCATCATGTTCAGACATGTACCAACACACTCCTTCCATGTAGTTTGGACTAATCATGTACATCAATGTGCAAATGTGCTGAATATCAATGTGTGTATAAGTATTATTCATCAACTACATTTTTAATGGTTAATGTGATTAATGAGTGTGTGTTTTACACAGTGTTGTTTTAAATGCAATAAAATGGTGGTCTTGAACCTCCAGCATTGTCAATAACTATATGTTTATGATTGCTTTTCTTATTGGCTAGCTCAGGTGTTACCAAACCTTTTCCAAATGTCAATCAAATCAATTCTTTCTTCTGGTGATGATTTTTGTTCATTTATTTACTGACATTTTGCCCATTTATTGAGATAAGCTTTCTCACCATTTAGCCCACCCATTCAAATAGGCTTTTTGCCCACCTATTTTTATTTTGTCGACATATTTTCATTGTTTTATAACAACCTATTTTTTGAAATATATAATATGTTTATTTTTCCAACATTTTATTGCTTTTTATAGCAACATATTTTTTTGAAACAACTTGCCTATTTTTTCAACATATATATATATTTTTATTTTTCCAAGTGATTTTATTATTTGCCCTCATTTCATTTTGCCAACATATTTTCATTTTATAACATATTTATTTTGCAAGATATTTGTCTGTAACAATGTCAAACTTTTTATTTACTGAGGTAGTTTTGTCTAAATAAAAAAAATTCTTGGCCAATGTGGTTTTAATATTTTTTTCCAACATCATATATTTGGCAACGTTTCTCCCAATTTTGCATATTTATTTTTAACCAGCCTATTTTGCCTACCTATTTGTTTTGCTTACAGTTTTTGTTTTTGCTTGCAACTTTTGTTATGATGAAACATCAACTACTTAAAACTTTTGTTTTGGACATTTTGTCTACCTACTCAGGTAAGCATCCTCAGGAAAATGTTTTTAACCAACTGTGTTTGATCTGGGGGCCTTGTACTATTAGTGCATGCAATCTACAACAAGACGAGCTCTAGCTTTGCAGCAAGTTGTTTGAGGAATCTCCTGGTTCTGCTTTTATCTTCTTGCTATGATTGAAGCTTGTTCTCATCATTCAGCAATGATAGTTAAGTTACAGCAGTGACCCACACAGATGAATCATATCGCAATTTATTTGCACTAGTAAACTACTTTCATGACTGTTAGCACATCTTCAGTCCTGCGCAACCAGTAAAAAAGTGACTAGCGAATAGGTAAAAAATTATTAGGAACTAGATGCATGCTATCTACTTCCAAAAAAAAAATAATGCAATTTTTTTTGTTTGTTTATTAACTAAGCACTAATTCAGTTAACAAATGAAAAGACAAAAACAAAATTTATTTTATGCATATTTTGCATCTGTAATGTGAGTTTGGTATCTAAGGAATGGGGTTAGAATCCATCTTGTTTGGTGGTTCTCAATTTTTTCTGCTTGGGGACCTCAGAGTTTATAGTTTTCTTCCCACCGATCCAATTTCCTCATTGTTTGGTTCTGTGGGTGTTTTGAAGGACCGAAACAGTCTTTAAAATTTTTCCAATGGTCTCTCAAAATGCAGTAGAATCTGGCTTTATGACCGCCACCAAAATACACTAAAATCTTGCTTCATGAACATCTTGGTGTTCAGATGAAATAGTTGCAGTCTCAAACAATGTCTTCATGGTCATCAAGGTCAAACCTTAACAAAAACCCTGGTTTGGTTTAAGAAAACATTATGGGAAGATTCTGATTTCAGGTTTGAAACCAGTGAATTGAAATCATCCTTTTAGGGCAGTTGCTATCTTACTTGATTTCAAAATGCACTGGACCAGTGTATCATGCAAGAAGAGGCTATAAGTCACAGACTCCCTGTTTTGTCTTCATGGATACCCAGATGCTGTATACCCAGGTTGGGACCACTGATCTAATCTAATAAAAAGGTACAACTACTGTATAAACTGCAAATGTGTTTTTGAACCAACTAGATGGCTCTTGTGTACCACAAGTAATATCTGTGCCACAAGTTACAATCCATTGAGATAGCCTAACGCAACTGCAAAATATCAACTGTAAGACCCTGCTTCAATGTTTTGAACTCTGCTCAAAACTTTTTCTTTAGAATGAATTCACATGCATTTCTTACATATGAGGAATTTTTGTCATGCGTACAGCAGGGCAGTATAAGAGGTATATGGCAATTTTGTGTACGTGGAAAATGTCCAATGATTATTTTGATGTGGTGTTTCATCTGATTGTTGAGAAAGATGGTATGCATTCAATAGGCTGATATGTCATTTTTTTCTGGAAAGCGTTCGTTTAAAAATTTTATTTAACTTTGCAGGAAATGATGGCAAAAATAGTTCATGATCTTCCATCACAGCCTATATCATACCTTGTGGAATTCCTGCAAAACAAATACAATGCAAGAAAGGTAATATTTGATTTTTTGAAAGTGGACACACCTGATTTCAGAACATAATGTCAATTTGAAAGGGACTAAGTTGTTTCTTCATCTCGTTGGAGATTAGCTTTTATTGGTATTGTTCAGTAGGATAGTTACCCTTCAAACCACTAAATGTTGTGTGTGTGTACTTTCTTTCCCTATTTTTTCATGTTTTTAAAATTTTTAATTGTGTTTACCACATCAGGGAACACTGCTACACACGAAACACGCAACTACAACTTATTTGCTGATTCGTGTGATTTTCTTCGTAGTCGCTAAACGCGATGCCACTTTCATTGTTCAAATAAATTAGCTTTCTCTTGTTCAAAACCATATATAAACTACAGGCGTCCTTTGCACAACAGCATTGAGTCGTGCCCGTGCGGCTAAAACGGCTATTATATCGATACTTTCATTCCGGTTTGCGATACGCACGCGGTGCAAACACCTGTGACATTACGGGGCTCGATCTTACAGTCAGGGTTTAATAAAATTTGCGAAAGTTTTACCAAACGTCCACTTTTCCGCCAAACATGCAAATTAAACTTGTTCAAATATTATGGCCAGTGTTAGATCACATTTAGAATCTACGCACTTGGCAAATGTCATACTCTACCCCGCGTCCATTCAGAAATACTGGTAGACAAGAAACGAGGCTTTCACTGGTCAAACTGTTTAACTTTGTTACTCCGCAACGCGCTGCACAGTTGTTGAATTGCCGGTGAACATCGTTTTGAATGATGGGGCATTTTCAAGAAATGCAGATTTGCTGACGAACAATGCGTGGGTGATGAATTCGAATGCGTTGCCTGCTAGAGGCTGATTTCATGGAGAATGTGCACAGTTGCTTCGGTAAGGCTTGAAGCGCTCCAGTGTATTATATACTAGTTTGAGGCAAAGTGCGTGGATTTCAGAAATTTGCTTGTTGCACGTACGAAGATTTCACAAAACTTTTCTTGACTGTTTTTATTGAAAAACAGGATGCGTCTTTTCGAAGAGCACAAACGTCTGATGAACGAACGAAATTAATGATTTTATTGACGTGGGCTTTTTCATACACACCACCGGCTTTTCATTTTCAGGTTGCCGTGATTTCGACATCCAAGCCTGTGCAAGCTAAAATATCTCCTATCAAGAGTCATTCAAGCGGAGCTCGCACGCTGAGCGGTAAGATGTAATTTTTTGTACCTGTTTTTCGTCTAGCACGCGTACTGCTTGTTTTTTCAATTTTGATTTTTGTGCGTAGACCAGAGTTCCAAAGCTGCGGCGGAAAGAAAGGATTTTGCCACTTCACCCCCGCCAAATGCCGCCTCGCAAACCGGAAGACAATATGAGAAGCCGTGGTTGTCGCATAGCAAGAAAACGACTGCCAAGGAGAAAGAAACCAGTGGTACGTTTTCAGGGTTGAAATTGGGTCGCAGCAAGCTTCCAGGTCAAGCATCGTCTGCTTTTAGGAAATTTACGAAAATTTGTTTGCGTAATGCAAAGGTCAGCTGGCTGTTATACTGTACCACCAATCCTGAGGGATCTCATATCTAGCGCTTCGGGCGTGTCTGCAAGTGGCCTGTGCGGATGCATGCGGTAGAATGAATGGTATTGCTGTACACGTACGGTGAGAACCGTGTATGTGTCGTTACCTTACTTCAGCGCAGCATCACTATCGCAGTGGTCAAACTTGGAAAACACTTACAGATCTGGAAATATTCTGGGTTTGGCTTTAACATGCTGCAGCGTGGTGCGATAGCACTGGGATGGAGGGATGGAGAATCGGAGCCAAAAAATTCAGATGCCGGAGCCTGAAATTTCAGTTCCCGTTGAACAGACATAGTTTGTGGGTCAAGCAAGAGTTGTACAAATAGTACAGTGGTTTAAAATTAAATGGAATAAGCCTTTCTGCAGCTGGAGCCAAAAACTTTTGGACGTTAAGTCGCGGAGCCAAAAAATTTAGATACCTGGAGCCGGAGCCCGAAATTTTAGTTCTGGCTCCACAGTCCTGGATAGCAGTGCATTTGTGGTCACTGTAATTTTCCATTTTTGAGGAAACAAGACCTTTCTTTGCTCTATTTTCTCTATCACAAGTCGACTTGATAATTCTATCTGAATTTGTAATGCTCTCTTTTAAAATTGTGAAAAAAATTAAGAGTATGTAAAAAAGTTTATGAAAAGACTTTATAAAATTATAAAACAAGTTTTGAGGTGCACGCGTCTCGTAAGCCGCACCTGTTCAGATATGCTGATTAATTTTTGGTATGTGCTAGATTATTGCAAGAAAAGCTTATGTCTTCCTATTTGCAAGTTCTATGCAGTTGTACTGGTGAAAAAAACTGCACTATGTACGATTTTCGAAAAGGGCACGTTTTCGTTGTAGTACAAAACAGCAAAACGAATGAAGATTTAACACGTTGTTTATAGACTTTTTTGCAAAATGGTCGCCGGCAAGTTCGCACATGTTGGCGTGAATTTGTTGGGTGCCATGGTTCACTGCTGTGTCTACAAGAAAAATTTTAACCCCCTCGAATTTTAAATATTGGTCATATAAAGATTTGACTACTTCTACTTCATCAAGTGCCTCCCTTACGAAAATTAAAAAAACACTAAAACTACCACTGAAGTAAAACTACTGTATTCAAGAAAAAACAGCGAAACGTTACTCAACAAGCGTCTGTTTGTTTACAGTTTTGTCCAGAAGCCTGCCTGCTTCTGGCATACCTCCGTGGAACAGGTCGACACACACCCCCATTCATTTTAACCAGACTGTTACTGATGGCATGGATGTCAAGTCTGCCTCAGCAGACAATGTCGATGAGGTATGAAACTTGTGTGTAAAATGCCTTGCAATGACTACTTTTGTGGTCATATGCTCTCTAATCCAATTCTTTTAATGGTGATACATTTTTAAGCTCCACCCTGACCTGCACAATACTTTTCTGAGCTGCTCATTATACCAAATGCTGCTTATTACGCCTAATACTGCTTGTTACATCGATTTTTCGAGCTGCTTGTTACACCGGAATGTGTGTAGGACCAACCACTGCAAGACCGATATTTTAAATTAGTCTCGAAAGAATGCCATCGCACGTAACAAGCCGACAACTGTCTTGTTCAGGACGTGGATCTTGGGCTTCTTTACGCAAAACCCAAAGTCTATGGAAAAATGCGAACTCAAGCGAGCGCTGACGACGAGGAGCTGAAAGTAAAAAGTAAGTTCGGTTTGGTTTCCGTATCTATTCTCAGACCTTCAGACGGGTTGTTTCTTTTTTTCAAACACCCCTGTGGTGCTGCACTTTTGACAAAACTCCGCTGTGGTGCTGCACGTTTGATCCTCATCTTCGATTTCGCTCAAGTTGACTTTTCATTTTTATATTAAACCAGATTGAGAAACAGGTCGTGCATAAAAACATATGTTTGCACGTTTTCGTGACTGGGACATTTTTCTTGCTTCGTAACCACCAGCTGTGATGTTTTTGTTCCATTATTTAAAGAATGCTATAAATCCATTTAATTATAGCGAAGCGTAGCTAAACTTTCTTTTCAAAGATTTGCTCAACTTTATAGGTATTCAAGCAAATGGACATCAAATTATAGCGGGATTTGTCAGCGATAACAGAACAATGTGCGTTGTCCTGCATCGCCTTTAATAGCAATTTCGTGTTTTATCAAACAACGAGCCTGCATTTATTAAAACATGGCTGAAAATTAGTATGTAACTGTCTGTGGCAAACTTCCGCAACGATTAAGTTGATAACCGCGTAGAAAGTTAAACTTTCACGCGAACGGTTTTAATCAGTCTGTCGCGTAAGAATTTTTTCGTTTGATATGTTGTAGTGCGTTCGCATACGCGGATTCACCAATAACGACTTCCTACCGTCCGATGTCAGTAAAACTAACGTTTTATCCAATGCTAGTTTATCGGACTTAGCAGCCGCCGCCAAACATCTCTTCACCAAAGGCCGGTTTTACACCATATCTAACATATTTTCCTGCGCATAGCACTTTTCTTCGTATAGAGAACTGTTCATTTGCAATATTCAAGTGAGGCTTACGGCGTCACAGTTACGAAGTTCCGTATTAGCCGCTCATCACATTCACATATACGCAGCCAAGTCAACGGGTGCTTTTCTTATTGTGATAAGAATGTGGCGTAAATGATTTCTTATCTCTGCTACGGGGAACCAATCAGCGAGAAACTGTTTTTTTCCGTCCGCACGTTCACAAGAGCTACTTAGAAGTTNAGAACTGTTTGTTTTTGATGNGGAACTGCCTATTTTGATGCTCAACCTTGGTTTCATCGTTACGAAATTCGTTAAGGATCCCCAATCAGTTAACTATTTATGAGGTACCTCAGTCGTTTCTCACTTGGACATATTTTCACTGGCGGCATCTGTCTAATACAATAATCGTCATGACCCAGATGATGATCGCATTTTACAGAAACGGGAGAAACCCCCATGGAAACCAGCAGCAACCGAAAACCAGGGAAGGTTTTGAGCATGAAAGAATCGAAGAGGCTTCGCCAGCTGAAGTTGCAGTACGCATCTGTTTCCATTACGTCGAATTCAGCCGCTGTGTCGTTTGGTGTGCGGATGTGTGTTGCTTTGCAAAAAAGTTTGCAGGAAATCCGTTCATTCTTCTTCTACGACTGCTGGAAAATGTGCAGTCGCACTGCTAATTCACGCTGACTGATTGTCACGCGCAGTGAACTTTGCTTTACTTATTAAGGCGCGCACCAGTGTCCACATGAGATCATGGAATCGTACGTTCAGTGTCGCAACCAGCTGATAATTTCAGGGGGAGAGGCAAAATGATTCCAGCTTGTTACTTAACGACTGAAAAAGTTTTTGGCGCTCAGTAAATGTGTTTGAAAATTTCACTGGGGAGGCAATTGCCCGGCCGGCCCTGCTTGCGTTGTTACTGCCAAACAAACATTTATGTCTTTTGACAGTTTGTGGTTTACTGAAGCGTGTCGAGAAATCGAGACGACTATTGTTTGCAATCCGCTGCAGCCTTTTCCGGGTTTGGATTACGACCTTTACTTCGCTCGGTTTTGTCGAAATGATCAAGTTTTACCTAAGTAGATTTGTGTGAATGTTGTCTTGCGCAGGTGTGACAAAGCGTTTCTTGTGAAACGCTGCCACTGCTCGCGTTGCCTGAGCGAAGCAGATTTGCCCGTGTTGCTTGAAGCCGACTGCACGCGCGAGAGTTTCGAGTTTCAGTCCTGGCGCTTGTTGAGTTTAATCGGAAAAATTACAGCTTGTTATTTTAAATGTGTCGCAAGTGGAACACGATAAGACGTCAATCATGCGTAGACAATAGAGCCGGTGATTCAACTGCGTTCGTTTTTTTACCGTTTGTCATTTGTCATGAAGCAACGAGCCGTGCACGCGCACGGCGAACGCGCATCGATTTGTCGACTGCGTAACTTCATTACGGGACATTTGTAAAGACGTGTTCGCGACGAGCGAATCGATAATAATGCGAAAAGTTACTCGTCTACTTTAATGGATGCGTTTGTGACGAGCGTCAGGTCACGTTTGCGCAGCACGCTGGGCGTAGATTGCACGCTCGAGCTCTTGTTGAAATATGTTAGCAAACTGCTTTGCTGTTAGTAAAGCTGCATTCTAAGCTTGAAACGTGGTTCCCGGCTTTGACCCCGACCAGATTTCTTGCTGCCACGTTTGATGTTCACCAGCGCGCGCTAAGCGGCCAACCCTCCCCCCAACGTAAGTCATTATCTGCGCGCCTGCGTCGTTATCGCGCAGTTGCTTTCGCAGAGAAATGGTCGGGAAAGAACACGATCCAAAGACGGGAACCGCCGACGTCATCGAAGACAATGAAGACGAAGCAATCGAACTCTGCGAAGATTTCGACGATCTTCGTGACGAGGGTGTCAAAGTGAGTTTCATCATCACTGTTATTATTTTAATGTGTTTTCGCTCCTCTTATCCGCAAGTTTTGCCTGAATTTAGAAAACTTCATCAGGAAAAGTGTTTGTTCAATTAATGTTCGTTGAAGCGTAACATTTACGTGGCCTGCAGCGACGATGCATTGATTGTATATTCCCACTTCTTTGGGTAGAAACCGGATTTGGAACGGTTCCCCAGTTGTTCAACTCCTTTTCGGGAGAGCGAGAAAGTGTATTCTCGACTTGAAATCTTGGATGTAAACTGTTGATCTTAGTCATACAGGCGGAACGAATAGTAAATGTTTTAATGTTTCGTTTTCTTTCTTGATCTACATTTTTAGCCCTCCAAAGAAAAATTCGTTACAACAAGTTTATATTTTGTTCGAAGCTTATGCAAAATAAATTTCATTGCTTTTATTAAGTAGTGTGGTTGATGTGTAAAAACTTGTGTTAGGAATGAACACATCCAGTGAATGCGAGAGTCGTATCAGGGTGAAAAAATCCGCTGAGAAGTCACAGCAAAATTTTTTCATTCTGACTGTTTCTGACCAAAACAATTGTCTAGTCCAGCTATGTCCAACCCAAATGGTTTACTGAGCCAAAATGTTTGTCACTATCTTGACCAGGGCCGCACATTGAATGACATATTAATGAGGGCCGTACATTCAATGGTTTGCTTTGAATTTAGCAAACTAAATGTAGCTGAAACTAATATATGTAAAGAGTTCGAATCCTAACCGCAATAGTAATAGACGTGATGAAGTGGCACTGAGGACCACCTGCATCAAAACAAGGGCAGGTCGTCAGTATGTAACATGCTTTTACTACAGCGAAAACTAAACTGGGCCGCACAAAACCCTCGACTGGACCGCATGGCCGCCGGGTTGGACATAGCTGGTCTGGTCAAACGCCACCTGCGATTGGCATTCCTCCAAAACTTATTAGCATTAGTTAAACATGGTCAGCAACAAACAGTCTGCAATTTGTGGCGCTTGTGGCCGGTCAAAGGTCACTTTCGGTCGGAATTACTTTCGGCTTCGTGACATGCAGGCTCCTCCCAAGAGTGGCGTGTACCGATCGTCCAATTCGGCGAAGCGAAAAGAAGAAATCGAAGTTGTCTTGAACATGTCCAAGTGAGCTCTCCGTCGTGCGCTTTCTTTTCTGTTTCGCCTGACGCGGTAACCAGTTGGTAAAGACTTGATCAGCGACTGTTGTTAAGTAACTTGCACGCCCGTTGCAACTTTGATGTAAAACATTTACGGTAAACGTTTTTCAAGGTTATTGTCGCATCATAATTGACCTGCTTGGATTAGCCATTGTGAACCGAACAATGCTTGCATTGTTTGAAATGATTTGGGAAAGACGCAACTCAATCTTTTCAAAACTGCGCATGTCTAAAAATTGTCGTAGCATCACACCATTGCACGAAGGGCTGTCAGGTCAGAAGAACCCCATGCAGTTTAATTGTGGTCCGAGTTGTCCATCCATGCATGCAAGGCAGTTACGTATCAAAACAAAACTCGGCACATTCTTGTACTTGAAGTATTGTTTGCAGACGATCCTTTCACACACAATCATGTGCGCAATCACTAATGGAACGATCGCTGTGATTTGTGACGTTTTTTCTGCGGATGAAACAGGCCGTTGTATGCACCAGATGACGTGCGCTGTTACGTCACAGGCTAATATCGTCGTGAATGGGATTAGTATAGAAAAATCGACAACTTCTTGTGCCTGGGTTTTTCTACATCCAACCAACGCGCTCTTGGGAAAGAAATTCAGTCCAGTATGGGCGAACAGCTACCAACTTCAGTCCTCTCAGTCACGGAACATGATACAACCCACACCTTACATTACGCACCAAAAGAGACATCTACATGGTTGGCCTACTAATTACTCTTGTTTACCATTCTTTAACGTGGCCAACATACATAGGACAAGAACGAAACCTTAGCAGTTTTCACACGCGATGCCTCCGCAGTATTTGCGGCGAACAAGATAAAAAGCCAGATCATTTTGCAGCGCACTGGCTGCAGCTCCTTGAATAGTTACCTCAAAAAACAAGGCGTTTGCGCTGCCTTGGTCACGATTGCTGGGCGTCGTTTGCCAAAAAGCTTTCACCATGTTGAGCTGAGATCACTAGTTCAGGTGCTCGAAGACCAGGCCCTCCTTCGTTTAAAAAATGCAGTGAACAAAGATCCGCAGCGGTTTTAAAATGTTATCCTCCTGGGAATTTTTCTCCTAAAAATCGTCTCGGCCGGCGTGCAAAACTTTCGCCAAGGTTTCCTGCTGGTGCAGTCTCGCCGTATTCCTCGACTCGATCATTCTCTCTCGTTGGGGCTCTGCCACATTACCACCACCACTATCATTACTGTAATGCTTGTTTCTTGGTCAGAAATAGGAGACAGTGGCCAAAGAACAATTCCCGTTAGGAAATTAGCAGTTGCCCGTGTATCGTCCAAACAAAAATTTTGGTGATTTTGCTTGGACACCAGCAT
>JGI24158J21664_10006950_pt1 | contig 14981 bp, 7 predicted proteins | sample Ectturendosymbi3_FD_21664 | JGI IMG/M metagenome (IMG submission 21664) | reverse complement strand
GAAGACTTGTCAAGGTGAGAGAGGGTTATTTTACATTGTTGATTCCCGGCAAGTACAAGATTTCATATAGAACATGTACAGACCATAAGTGTCTGCTACATGCCAGAGCGACTGCAAACGGCCCTGAGGCGAGGATCTGGAAAAAAATGACCACACGTTGGTGAGAGTTTTTCAAGCAGATGCCACGTACTTGTTAGTTCCGGCAAGGGGAGATACCTGGTATCACACCCCCCCTAATAGTCGTACGTCAAACTTAATTAAGTCACAGTGAAGAACAAACAAGTGCGCATTGATAATGACGAATAGTCTCTTTACCGAAGCCTTCATTCAAGTCTGGCTAAGCAATTTTTGCCCGGCGAGTCATTGCAACGAGACGCTGTTGCCAACACCTTCAACATCTCCAAGGAATACCCTTAAGGAATTCTGGAAAACAATGTAGTTTTACAAAACCTTTACGCGCTACAAGTACTCCATGAATCCAACTATTTTTTAAAGGATCATTTTTAAGCGATTAACCAAATCGTTTCTCTATCGCAGCTTCATATATTCCCTCATCATACCGGCTGAGAAAGATCCTCATATTCCCTCTTGAGCATCTCGAATCCATTCCTGTCGACGCCACAGTACATGACAACAAGGTCATCTCTTATCTTCGGAAGACATTTAGACAAGAGCTCGACATCTTTTCCAGAAACCGAGACGTGATCCAGAAACACACAAGCAATCTAAACAGAGGCGTTAACTAATAAGTCATTAATACTCTTTAAAAACAATTTATTGTCTATGTAAACAAAAAATGCCGAAAGCCTAAAGTTTATATAGATAAGCTCAAGAAAGTCACTAGAAAAGGCAGTTAGCGCCACGAAGTTGTGGTACTAACATATATATCTGTCTCTTACACCAACGTTAGTTTTATTCGCTAAATGCATGAACGTCGATCTGTCAGTAGTTCCGTTTCCAACTGAGTCGGATTTGTTTTTAATGCTCCAAAGGAATGGTTTCAAGTGACGGTGTTGCATACTTTTATTAAAAGACACATAATTAAACTTCAGAATCTAATTTTTTTAAATCCTTTCTACACAGCTTATCACTTAGTACGTGGCAAAAGATGATGCGTCTAAAGATACTACATGACCCTACCGACACTATAGTAAACGAAGATGTTAAAACGTTTTCCGAAACGATGCGTAAATGTTTCCACCTTTCTTTTTCTCATTTGCGAGGCAGAAAAACAAAATTTGCTTTCAACATTTTTGCTCAGTTTGCAAATCCATAGCACAAAAGTCATATTTCAGCAATCGTTGCTGTAACAAAAGTAACCCACTTGTTGTTTTCGTTGCAACAGGCCACTGAGCAGTTTACAAACCGCTCCTTCTTCCTGTTTCTCAAGAGAACAACCTCGTAGGCGAAAATACTTGATAGCCATGAGACATTTTCCAAGTTCAACCGCCGACCGACAAGTCAGACACGGGACTCCGATATCCAAATTTTCAATCTTTTATAAAAAGCAGTGTGATCAGAAAAAGATACAGTTTTTCAAATGATTTTAGTGGTTTAGTTCAAATCAGATGTGGCAAATGCCTTGAATGTGGCTAGTCTAGCCTGCAACAAAAATCAGAACTATCAATCCTGGAACAAAAGACAACTTACAAGTTTGTTTATTGGATTTTGTTCACCAAAGTAGTTTTAGTACATCGCAGCTGCACACTGCGTCTAGCAAGATTTGTTTCAAAAATAGGCCAGAAGATTTCATGGAAAACCGTCCCTCAAAATGATGGATGAAATGAGTACAAAATGACATAACCTGACTTTGAAATAAAATGATTTACGAGACCATCTCACTTAACACCACAAATAGAAGTTTCACGACAGATGTAGAGACAAGTTTACAGGAATACTCGATGCACACTGGATTAACACCTAAGGTATTTTATTCACTGCTTTCTAAAACATTTTGAATAAACAGAATTAGCGGAATTATAGAAGTTCAAAGGCAAAAAGTTAAGTATGTTAACCAAAGAAAACTTTGAAACAAAGTTAACCGCTAATTAGTTCATTCGCGCTTCAGCAAGTCAGACACAGGACTCTAGTATTTATTTATTCTGGAAAAATTGACAGTGAAAAATCTTATGTCACTTATACACTGCTTCAAACAATTTTAAAAGCATTGCAAACTTCTACTTTTCCCTTAAAGAACTGTGTAGCTTTAAAGTTTATTTTGATCCTAGGCCAAATAAAAGGTCTTTATGGCTGTACATTTGACACATGCCGAAATCAACGAGAGATTAAAAGCTTCAGAATAGGTTTAGAGTAAAAACAGTCTATAAACGTCAATCCAGAAACTAACCGGGATAAAAACCAGTTTCACACATTTTCACCTTTTTAATTTCTTTGTGTTTTTTAGAATTGTTTATTGCTCAATGTTTACTTTAAGTAGTTTTGTAGACTGTCAGGTGCCTGCGGTTTGCTTTAAACTTCACGTTATTTGTAGTTGCTATTTTGTGAGAAGTGCAAGGTGCAAAAGTGGTAGTTGAGAATCATGAACAAAAATATCATTGTTTCTCATAGACCAGTGGTTTTCAACCTGTTTTGCTGCAACCTAACAGCAGCCCATTATAACATAAGGAACTCTATCCATGACTTCCGCCGTCCAACCGCAGCAAGCCAGTGGTTTCCAGTAGGCGTAAGTAAAACGCTTACCCATCCTTACTTGCAACTGCTTGAAACAGGCTCTCACGAGTCCCGCCTTACAGCCATTGTTCTAGACCAGGGACCTTCAACCTTTCTATGATCATGTTCCCCTTCAGCATTCCAACAGATGAGCATGTACCCCTAAAATTTCTTATGACAAAAAGCCTAAATAAAATAACAAAATTCCACTGCATTTTAAATAGAAATTTTACAATATAGAATATATAAATATAGCAGGTTTTTTTTTAAGGAAAGTGTTAGGTACCCGGTGTGGATCTGTAGGGATCCGATTTCTCTGATTCTAGGGACCCGATTTGAAATTCTAGGGACCCGAATCGGGTCCCTAACACGCCTTAAAAAAACCCTGAATGTAGATTTTCCTTATATTGCTAACCTTACCACTTCAGATAGGGAAATCTACCCCTAGGGGTACATGTACTCAAGGTTGGGAACCCCTGTTCTAGACTGAGGTCAGTTTGTCGGAGTGTCAATAACTTCGTGCTGAGACATTTACAGTAATTTTGCTTTAAATCCATGCAGGAAGCTGCAACTTTTGAAACTTCTCATGTCGTCAGTTCTGTTGTGTCTGAGGCTTGCTTACCGAAGAATTGTTGCTCCTGACCGCTTTGGCAAGCTTCATCAGGTTTTGGTCAGAGTTGTCGTCAATAGATAAACAAAGATCAATGATTCTTGAAGTAGCGTGTCTGAATGCCAACAGCGTTGACTCGCACATGGGTTTTTCCCTGGTAATCGAGTCTTCGACAGCAACACGTTTCATCTGCAAAAGTTTACTGATGAGTAAGTTTCGGAGGGTCATGCTGTAATTTTTTGAGACAATTTTTAAACCGCAGTCTTTCAAACAGAGCAGTATAGGATCTTAGTTTTAAACTACTATTTCATAAATTAAATCGCAGTTTTTGAAAAATCTTGAAGTAGCATTCGTGATTTGAAATGCCTCAATATATGCAAGGAAAATTCTACTGAACCAAGATGCACGAGAAAAAAATGAGCAAAGTTTACATTCGACCATGGCCGAAACAAGTGTTTTCCGAACCGTCCCACCAGGGGGCTCGCATCGCACGAGCACATCATTCCGTTGAAATCTTGTGAAGCGTTCAAAAGACTTGGTAAAAGTTTCAATTCCTTGAAAACCTAGTTGTGGTGATTTTAGGAAAGGCACGCTATGCTGCAGAGGCTCTGGTGTTTTACAATGGGCTGTAAATTTGAATGTGTTCCATGACATGGGGGCGTAACAGCATTCTATGGAAGAAGATGACAAGCGTAGATGCAAGACATCACACTTAAATTTATTAACAATTCTTCAAATCTTCTTTTGTTTATATGCAGACGCCTTGACTTTTTTTCTATGTTTCTGTTGTTATTCCAATGCTGTGACAAAATGCCATCAACCAGTTATAAAATTTTAGTTTTCATCAATATTCCGCTGTTCTGTACTTATCCTTTGAAAACTGAAAAGGGGTGGTCGCTCCACAGTTGATTTTTAATTGATTTATAACTTTTTAAAATCGTGTAACATTTGTTGTTTTTTTTTGTAAGTTCAACTAAGCCTAATTGCTTTAAATTTCTCAAAATGGAAATATCAAGCCGATAATTACAAAAAGCATGTGCAGAAGGAAACGGAACTTTCATCAAGTTATGAGTCACCTTTTGTCGTTCTCCGAACTATACTCGTACACTTCGAGGTTTAATCAGTGGAGCACAGAGCATTGTCATAAATGCGGGCAACAGCCCTTCCCAGTAGCTGAGTGATATGCCTTTTGTGGCGAACACACAATAGCAACACTTCCATGCATCACAGTGGAAGCAACCAAAACTTTTGAGGTTCACTTGCCAGTCCAAAATATTAAAATCTTAGAAAATCGTAGATTGATGACAGATTTTTGAACCAAAAGGGTTTTCAAACTCTTCCTATCAGTCGAAATAAGTCAGCATATTTTGCTAAAACGTGAGTTGGCACTGGTCACTACTCCACAGGGACATTTACAGTAAGCAATTTCCTGCCCTGCTCGTGGAAATCAAAGCAAGTTTTGAGTTTGAAGCAAACGCTTCTTCTCAATTAATATTTTTTAGTTCACTAAAACAGAAACGCTTTCATTTTAATGGCTTGATTGGTGATTTTTTACGACACAACAGACTAAACATAAAAAATAGAAGTTTATAGAAGTTTACGGGTTTTTCCCGAAGTGCAATTTTCTTCCAAATTCTTTCAATCCCCTTAGGTGTGATTTGGGTGCTTCTCAAGTTAAAATGGTCGATCTTGTTCACGCACGTTGATATTTGCTCCACAACATCATCCTCGACCTTGTTTCCTCTTAAATCCACGGAAGGCATCTGGAAAGTTCAAGTAATAATTTGACGCTGCTTTACGAAATTTTATAATCGGCTGAAGATTAATGTCTAGACTCTAACTAAACTGGCTGGTGGCTTGATTGTTTATCATGAACATCGTAGCATCTGCTGCGAAGGAATTTTTTGTCTGCTTTAGCCTTAAAAATCATATTTGCGCTTATTTTGAAAGTCTTAGGTAATTTTGAAACAAGGCAGAAGCCGCTCAGAAGTTCAGTTTGTCAGAAATTGAATGAGGTGAACCAGAAAGTCATTGGTGTTGGCATCGCATGTTAAATGAACAAATACTTTACCAACCGAATTTTGCTGTAAAACAAATATCTGTCGATGTGCAATTCTTGGTGCATTTATTGGCACAGTAGCACGAAGAGGCGGACAGAAAAGTCTCTGATTTCGTTTCTTTTTAGTCAACAACATCGAGGGAGAATTGTCAACTAACAGTGATTTGGTGCTGTTGGTTACAAAAGCTTTGGTGGTTGTTCATGACGTTACTCCAGTTGGCAGAGATTATTTTTCCGTATTAGATGTTTTGTACTTTCTATAATCTACAGCAAACAAGGAATTTAAACTTTATGAATTCGATGCTTTCTTTGTCGTATCGGCAAACGCAAATTGGACTTCATGTATGTTATATTGGCGATGACCCTCTCAAAGAGGCAGATTCGGAATTTTTTTGCGAAGATAAAGACCAGCGTTAATGGTAAATGATGGTTTTTGCCTCTTCCAAAATTTTTTAAGAAGTGCCTACCCCTTTTACCCTCTTTATCGTTTGGTCTGAAAATGGTTTGCAGTGACTTGAGCCGGAAGCATATGACATATTGCGTGCATTTTGCAACTTGCATTGCAATTGCTTGATTTTATTAAATTTGCTAAATAGTGATTTGAAGCTCCAGTTTTTAAACTAGTGATAATCGCAAGGCTTTTTTATTTTGTAAAGTAAGTTTTTTCTTCAGTCACGAGTGATACAACATAACCGGAAGTCTACACAAAACGACCAGCGATTTTACTCGTTTCACGCTTTCCCAGTCAGTCAAGTGTTTTCTGAAAGCAAAATTTAGTTTTGTAAATTGCAATTTTTCAAAAGATGTTGAAAGTAGTCAACAACTCGGTGGAACTGTTTTCAAGGCTATAGGATTTGCTGCATATCTAGTTTTTAATTTCTGTACAAAACTAGTTGCAAATTACCTGAAAATAAATTGAAAAATTGGATCTGAAGCTGTGCTCATGAATGCCTCTTTCCATGCAGACTGGTTGTAAAGATTTTAATGGTGGTTGGTCAGATAAAAAATATTTTATTAATCAATTTTTGCTCACGTTATGTGGCTAAGAATATTCGCGGCCAGGGCTATACTAACGATTGGTTTCATTAGCAGCATTATCATTAAACTGAAAAGAGAACCTTACTGTTCACTCGTATCTCTTCTTACCGTAAAATATCAGCTCTCATATTTGTGCAGTAAGCGAACATTAAAACTGATGCCTACATCCCTAGGTTTCACAGAAACAACAAAAGTAAGACAACTAAAAAAAGAAGTGAAACTCACGAATAATTTCCTTTTCCTGGAAACAGAATGAAACAAGATTGGGAGGCTGTTGCCTTGAAACAGAGGAGATCTCATTGTTCCTACTTCCACTTGTCGTTTAGTTCTGTCGGGTTTGAGAAGATGCATCAGAGCGTTCACATCTGATGGATATATTTTGCCAGTCAAGGTCACAGTTGTTGGAACGTGGCTCTCAATTTCATGAAGAAGATCATCATCTTTCTTTTCTTTCAACCAACGACCAAGCTGGAAAAGGATGTGATTTCTTTCGTAATCGTGGCCCTTGTCTCCAGCCAGCTTCACTGCTTCTATTGCCTGATCCCGAAGAAATTGTTTCTTCTTTTCCCAAGTGTCATCCGTGTTCGGAAAGGAATTTGTATACGATGATAGTTCAAGGTTCTTTTTATTGCACAGACCAAAAAGGAAGCAAGTAAAAGGCTCTTTGTCAGCGTTCATTAGGTTGCTTAACTTAAAAAGCTGACGAAAATCGGAAACGCTTATTTTTGTCATTGCATGCAAAGCAGCAAAGAAATGTTGCCAGAGGATGTGATAGAAGTCAACTTTGCGTCTGAAGCCAATTTTGTTTTCTTCTGATCGCATGAATATTGACTTTACACCATCACTGACGTCAGCATCATCAAAGCTGGGATTCTTGTTGGTGACTTTTAACCATGCGAAACAGCCAAGCTTATCGAGATCATTGAAAAAACTGCCTCTGTGAGAGGCGTTTTCATGCAGTTTGTTTACGCAGCACTGGATGGCGTAAATAAGTATTCCTGTCACGGTGCGCAGGTTAGCTGCGCCAGGCTCGTGTCCAAGCGACAACTTCATGCAGTGCATCACAATGACGCACACGAAAGGCACATTACATATTTCGCGGAGATCAGCATTTTCATTCAATCTGCTTTCGAACTTTTTCCACATTTCGCCGCACATGGCTTGCCCGATTTTGTTTTGGTCTTCATGATTCAAGCCTAATAACCCAAGTACTGTAGGAAACTGTATTCTCTGCAATAGGGTGGCTGCAGTGGTCCTTCTGATGGTACAAAGCTTCTTCGCATTTTTCAAGAATCGGCCAGTTAACAAACAGAATATGTGCTCAGCAGCTGTGTAGTCGTCTCCGAAATTGTAGCGGCAGTTCCTGACAGCGTCGAACTGGTTTGAGCCTATCTCCTCCAACCCATCTAACATAATCAAGCACCCAGCGCCAGTTGTCCCTATCACAGCTCTGAGCGCCTCTGATCCAATGTCAGACGGAAGTTGGCACTCACTCTCGCAGCCGCTCTCTACCAAGAGAAAGTGAAAAAGGTTCCACTTCTTCTTAAGGTCAATCTGCTTGCAGTCAATGTAGAAAACCCATTTGACATCAGGTAAAACTTTTCCTTCCAAAGTCTTGATGCCGAAATGCTTAATGCCAGTTGTTTTGCCTATGCCCGCAGGACCAATGAGCATTACAACGTTTTTGTGCTTATGAATGAAGCCTCGTTTTGCTTCTTCAGTTGAGCTATACTTTCCAGATTCGCCTTCAGCGTTTCTTTCGGCCTCAGAAAAAACATCTTCCAACCTTGGAGCTGATGCTGGTCGTGCAAGGTTGCCGAGTTTGGTTTCCACATACATGGGTGGTCGAATGTCACCAACGCACTTGTATACTGGTATCAACACTTCCCCACATCTTTCCTTTGCTATTTGTCGAATAGCAAGTTTCACACTCTCAGCAGCAGTGGAATAGTGGCCAATTTTGCCTGCAAAGTTTAAAAACGTAGACTGCTTAGTGACTTAGTCCATCATTTTACATTCTGCAAGAATAGGAACAAAGTCGGCAAAGTGCTTAAGATTTCAAGACTTCAGAGTTTTCTAAATGAGAGTGTCTTTTTGTACATGGTAGCATGGGCGTCGGAAGGATTTTTTCAAGGGAGGGGGGCACTAGGGGATTTTTCCAAAATATTTCTTCGGGGGGTAAAATGGTGAAATTTGTTTGTTCCCACTTGAAATCAAGAAAACAACCTTTCTTTGCTAAAGTTTCCAAAATCCAGGGGTCTTGCCTCCCCTCCCCACGACCATGTGTGGTATTGTAAGTGCATTCCTGAATATTTACGATTTGCTACTTGATTGTAGTCGTTTATGTCACGAAAACCACTATGATATCAAGCTAGGTGCCAACGAATCTTTATGGATTGCAACCAAGCATTGTTAAGAATACTACCGTATATCACCAATGTTTCAAGTTTCACCTGTAGCACATGAAACGAAAATCAGCAGAGGTTTCAAGTATTTTGCAGCAGGGACACTTTTGGTCTTCACATAAACGCTTCATGCCGGTTATTTTGGTAGAAAATGGTAAAAAATAGTTGTGATGTCACAAAAAGCACCCGCAACAATGGTGTAAATTGAACGGCAAAGTTTATTGCCATCAGAATTTCAGAAATGCAAGGTTTAAAGTGAAACGTTGGTGGTAAACATCCATGTTCTCCGGTGCTTAACAGTCCTGTATTCCTTGATTTCAATCGCACTCGCACAATAATTGACAATGCATATTACTACGAGGTCAACACTCCATTTATAAACTGGAGATTCGCTTTGAACAAAGCATATATCGAAAACCGTTAACAAGAAGTTTGGCAATAACGCTGTCATTGCAGCATTGTAAATGCACAAACGCAACTGGCGGCAAGCACGGCATGTATTCGTTACTATTATCTTTTTCAGTTAAGAAGCTCCAAATTGGTATGTGAAGAATCGCTAAAGGTTCGAAACTAGACTTTCGTATATGATTCATGACATTTGTGAATTGAAAGCTCGTTTTTGCGCCAGTTTGATGAATCTGTAAACCACCCTCTCTATTGAGCATGTCCCTCTCTAGTAAGTCATTTTATCGCTTTTGCTTCACCTCAAATTCCTTCGTGGCTCACAACCAATAAATCTTCCCACAGTCAGATTGCAACTTGAGATTACATTATGATATAAAAGAATTGATTCTTATCGCCTTTTTGTATACCCATTCCAGCAGTAACCAAACTTTGCACAAATGTATCGAGCTTGCTCCCGTCGTTGATCGATCTACGCTCACGCAAATATTCTTCGCGCTGAAAGTGCTACAATGACGTCCATTCCATTAAGTATTGTAGCACAAATAAAGATCAGGTGACAGAGCACAAAAGTGCAGTGTCATCTTATAGTATCTTTTCATCGTTCCAAAGTCAAAAGGCCACTGCAAGAACACAACAAGTGAATCGCAAATCAAACATCGCTTTGCATGTTTTGTCGGAGGTAGCTGCCCAATCCAAGGTCGCTTCAGCGAGTTCAGAGAAGTCGCTCCGGTTGAAACAATGCGACTCCTTTTCGGCATCAACTTGATGATGCTATAGTGTTTACAGTATACCTCGCTTACTGTGGCATCATCAGCTGCTCCCAGGCATCATCAGCTCTTATTCAAATAGAATCATTGATAAGACTTCCAACAAACTTTGAGTGTCCACAGTAATATTCATGATGCTATTTTTCTGATGCTTCAGTAGTTCTCGGAAACGGTAATATCAACTTCGAAGATTTCGCTCACCGACATATTTCTTGAGAAGTCGGTGTCGCTGTTTTGATATTGAAAGGCGTTTGAATGTTCGCGTCGTTTAGCCCAACGTAATAATCACTCCTCCGCCCATCTAATTTGAGAAAAGTAGTGGTATTTGTCAAGACTGTGAAGCACTTGCCTCACTGACCTTCAATCAGTTAAACCAAATGCGGTACGATGAGCGACGAAGCATCATCGAGGGCGAGTTGTTTTTCCCGCTCATTGATTTGGTTCAAGAGGTTGAAAGTTTCCTCTGGCCTGCGATGACTGCGGTTTTTCTACACAGGAAACAAGGCCCAATAGTTCCTCTTGTGCTTGTTGTTGACATCGTCCGATCGGCTCCCGTTATGTGTTTTTCCCAAAGGCAAAATTGCTAGTTGTTGCGTAGGGCGCTGATTCAGCTCGAGAAGGTTCGTTGTGAATCAAATTAATAACCTTTGAATCTACACGCGTGTTTAGAAGTGTTTTGGCGCACGCTTTTTTTGCATAGTTGGACTTCACTTTGACGAAAAACTGTCTTGGAGTCAATGTGTTTAAAAGTTGGTAAAATAGTTTCAAAGTCTTTTTGAAAAGCTTTACCAAATCTGTTACTGTGTGTTTGCAGATAGAATAGGTCTCTTGATAATTATTTATTCACGTTTTTTCAGCTTCGTACGAATAATTTAATTTTGACTTTTTTGACCTATGAAACTTTTTTAGTAGCTCTGGGGACTATGTTGCCCATTCCTCCAAATATCGCGACAAAAGGACGAAACGTACCACGAAAGATGCACAAAATAGTAGTACGTATAGCTTCCCTATCAACTACTTTGGGCACAATAATTTCATGCTCGCACACTGCAGTCATGCTTACACCTACCAGACTCTGATACGCTAGCATGGTAGTGATTATCTCCAACATGCAAGTGATCGACTCTGTCCAGCAAGATGTATTGCACAATTTGACTTTCTCCAGCTTGTTCCATGTCATCACTGCTTGTGCTCATTATTCTTTTCTTTAGAAAAAAGTTTAAGAAATTTGCAATTAAGATATAGCATAAATCAAACTTCCTTAGTTTTAGCCCGTAATTCTGTGCCTGTCTGTGGTTTAAGAATTTTTCAAAAATATGTAAGTGATCATTACTATTGTCAAATCCTGTCTTGCATTACAGTTATACTTTTTCGGTATGAACGCAATTAGTGATTTCAGGAGGGGAGAAGGGACAAGTGCCCCGGAGGCAAGGTTCAAATTAGGTTACAAAAGTTTTGTAAAGACAAACGAAACATCACATCTCACTGCATGGTTTGGGGATGCTCATAATGCTAGGGTAACAAATGTTCAGGAAAGACTGAAATAGGGTTTGTAGGAGTTCAGAAAATGATGGGAAAATTTATTAAATCTTGACGATTTTTTTGTAAAAAGTTTATCTGCAGTGATTAGCATTTCTTCCAGGAAGCACACATACAATGTGGTCCGACTAGATGTATCCATTTATGATAAAGTAGCATTTTGTTTTAAAATGAATACTTTGCTACATCTTTTCGTAGACCTGTCTTACAGGCATGTAAGGTTTGTGTGGTGTAATTTTTTTCCTCGTACACCACACCATTTTGCGAGAACAGCTCAAAAGTTTATAATGTGCTCGATCCAAGCTCCTTGGCGCTGAATCACTGTGGCTGCTCGCACATTGAAATTTTTAATGACCTTGTCCAATATCTTATGGAGAATTCTCCTGAGCTCCGTTCAAATGTTGTTCTTGTGCGCATCAGAAGTTTGATGGTTGTTAGCATAGAGTTTAGCTTGACAATGTCTTTCAGGTTTTCCCAAATACAATAATGCAAAGGGGATATGTCTGGAGAAAGTGCAGGCCAAGGGTGGTCCGTACGACGGGAAGTCTCCAGATAAGTACGGTGGGGTTATTCGAGTGAAGCATTGGAGCAATGCGGTGTGGTTCTAACCTGCTGATGAATAACAGTATCTATGTCCACTCCTCGCTTCCATCTCAGTGCCTGAATGAATTTTCTTCTCATCATTTCAGTGTATCGCTCTGTGTTCACAGTTGCTGGACGTCCGTCAGCATCCTCAAACAGTATCGCCCGATAATGCCATTACGACCAAACGCGCACCAAACAATCACTTTCTCCACACTAAGTGGGCGAGACTGATGCTCATGAGACTGAGGCTGAGCCTGAGCCTGTGCCCAAAAGCTCATATTCTGCTTGTTCATTGTTCATGTGATCACTAAGTTGGGAATTTGCCTTTTCATTTATCACTGAAAGAAATGAAGTCCAGGAAATCAAGCTGGTCTTCCAACTCCCTGAATTTGTGCAAGGGGCGCTGTATTGTGAAACCGGTTAAAACATTTCCGTCTGGAAAGTCCCTCCGAAATTGTCGTTGAGTTTGGACAACTGATTTAGTGGCGAGATAGGTCTCTACGATCTTGGTCCTCTCCCCCACAGAATATCTTGCTGCTTGATCCATTAAATGTGGGAAATATAACGTTGAAGCTCTAACTATGATTTACCTGAAGCCTGGGGAAATAGTTTGGGGTTAATTTGATATGAAATGATAGCGATAGAGAATGGATACATCTTTTTTGGACCATCCTGTACATTCACGTGCCCAAGCTGCATCATTTGTAGGGCACCGGAGGGCGCTCTGTTTTCGGGTCATATACTCGCACCGTTGAATGCAATAAAAGCAAGTTCCATTATAACACAATTTTGTGGGAGTGCTCCACGAGATTTTTCCTTACTTTAACAGATATATGTTTTTTTTTTTATTTATGTGAAGTTACAGGGACAATTATCTAAAATACACACCGGATTATTAAACCGCAGTGCATTTTGCAAATTGCAATATCTTGTTATCAAATGCGATTCTACAGGAAGTTTCACCGAAACAACCAAACATAAACGTCTGTAATTTTTTTTTATCTAGAGAAAATAGCACGAAATTTCAGTTTTCTGGTTTACGCATTTAAAATATTTCCAATGTTGAAACTAAAGTTGAAGAATATAACACAACGCAATACCTTCATCTTTTTCTTTAAGTCTTCTTTAAAATCGCTTTGAATCGCCAACCGAGATGTATCTTATTACAAAGCTCTTGATCACTTCATCGTAGCACTGCAAAACATTGGCAGATAATAGACTGTTACGGGGTAGCTTTTCACATTTATCAATGGGCAAAAATGGGCTAAAAGCCAAGACATCTCTCAACGGCTGTAGCTTTGACCTTAGATTACACTTCAGCAACATGCGTGCATGAAAAGAATGCTAATCTGCAATTTTGCTAATCTGCGATTGACAGTTATTTCTTCTTCACTGGGATTGACATTAAAGGTGATAATCTGCGATTGACAGTTATTTTTTCGATTTAAATCTGTTTTGAAATGCAGGCAGTTTTAAAAAATATTCTACGCCTTGAATATTGCCATTTGATTTTGACTGTGCTCTCATATGTTAATGAACTTAAAATCATGCTGAGTGTAACTGATTTTGTTCCAAAGTCAAAAAAACACGACCTGATTAGTGGTTTACCATGTTGCCTTGTGCCAAGAGACAAAGATGATGCGTTGGGTGTAATACAGTATGTGGATTAAGATTGTCCGAAATCCGCACTCTTTCTTTCCGACCTGGAGGATTGTATCTGACGGAAGCAGGAGCTGAAGATGTATTGTTTGATTTAAATATCGCTCACTTGTTTTCGGTCTCCTCGCCACGAAGCTTGTCTCATGGAACTTTAGATACAGCGTTTTTTTCGGAGCCACACAGTGCTTAAAATGTGCGCTTAAACAAACAAAAACGTGGAATGTTTCCTGAATAGAAAAAAGTCATGGAAATGCAACAAATAAGACTTAATAACGTCTTAATATAAAAATGAAACTGCACTGCGCAGTAAAACTTTATAAACGTCGTAAAACAAAACTGCGAAGCTTAAATGAAAAATGAATGAAAAATCTACAGAAGAAATAAAGTATAAAATTTGGAAAGACAAATGAATTTTACCAAATCTATAAAAATCTTTCATGAAACTACGTACTTTGCTTTTCCAAGATGTTTCAGTTATTTATTTTCAATAAAATTCATTTTTTGATATTGTTTGAGAACGATCCTAAAAGTCAGGAAAAATAGAAATTTTAAATTCTGCAGGAACATTATTAGTAATGATCATGAAACAGAATAGTTTATGCAGATGAAACTTTCGGCTAATTTCGAAAAATACAACAACTTGGTGTTCTTTCGTATTATATTGCTTACAAACAATATATGCTAAACCTTGACGTGGCTACAGAACTCCTATTTCAATCTCCGTTTTATCTGCTCATCTGCTTTGTTTATCTTCTGTTAGTAGCTAGAGAGACGAGTGCTTTATCAGGAGACAGCGTATTTGCTCACGTTTTTCTTTATTTATTCAAAGTCGCAGATAAAATCAGCATTTGCTGTAGAAAAGCGCTATTTAACAAAAATGTCACCATGCAATTTCAATTTTCTTTTCACGTACATTTGTTCGCCATAACTGAAGCTTCAAGATTCGTCGCGAATATTAACCTGCTCGCTGCTCTGTCGACGGTGGGCAAGCTGAAGAACAAAAGTGCTAAGTTTGTGCTGCTGTCTTTGAGTGCAGGACCAAGTGGCTTTGTGTCCATACTAGTGATGTGAAGTCAGAATATTTTTGTAGATTATGGTTTTCAACTTTTTTGTTTTTGGCCTCCAAACCTATCTGCATTTTCGATACAAAACACGGTTCAGCATTTGTATGATAGCCTAATCATGAAATATTGAGCTAAAAATTGGAAATTTCTAGAAATTCTGTTAAGCAGTGGCGGTCATGT
>JGI24158J21664_10006948_pt1 | contig 14982 bp, 6 predicted proteins | sample Ectturendosymbi3_FD_21664 | JGI IMG/M metagenome (IMG submission 21664) | reverse complement strand
AGAATAATCCGAAACGTCTCAAAATAAAAATGTATAGTTTTTTGAAGGCTTTTTTAGTGTTGATGAAACTGTTAAGTCTATCCCAATTTTATGCTCCTATGCTTAGATTGTTTATGGCTGAACATTGTTCTACTGTATAATGTATAAACATACGCGACTATTTGAAAGAGATCGTCAAGAACTGTTTGTCATACAAAAAACGAGGTAAACTGCAGTTACGTTGCTCAAAATGGTGACTGAAAGAAAATTGTGCGCCGAAGAGTGTGTTGGCCAAGACGGGCATTTTCAGCCCATGCTAACTGAGAGCGAGTGCAAGATGAAACATTGAAAAATTAATATATTGTATAACTTTATAGCTTTCTTTTAATCATGTTAAAAATAACAGATTTTTTAACATAATTTCACTGCTTTTAGCACATTTTAGCTGAAATTTTGTCACAAGACTTTTAGCAGTATCTAGCAGCTTTTTGTGACACCATTTAGCAGATTTAGGTCACAACCATTTGGCAACACTGGCGGTCAGCACTATACAATCAGAGTCAGATTTTCATATCACCATGCGAACTGGAGAGAGCATGCTGAGAGTAAAGCTATAGTAACACGGATGCCTTGCCCATACACTTTATGATTTAGCAGGTGTTGAGACGTTTTTAAACTTAGGTCCCCGCGCTACCTTAACCCGGTTCTGACTATAGCTTGTTGTGGGTGTCTGACATCTAACCAAAAAGTTTTAATTTACACAATACACATCAAAAGAGTACACGCGAAACTTTATTTCTTTACTCAGGGAAGCAAAAAAACTGACAAACAATAATTAGGTCAGAAATTTCGCTTGGCACCGGGATGAGACATAAACGTTTTGGGCTCATTGTCGCTTTCATCAAACCGCTTCAGCTGTACCATCCAAATGTCTCGCCAACATAAGGACATCAGCAGAAATACTAATTAAGAATTCCCTCCAATCCTCGTCAGTAGTATTCCACACAGACACACCACCACATCTATAAATGTACGGGTATGAGTAAGCTGTTTCTTGTTATGCACTTCTCAAGCATTGTGCAAAACAACGCAACACTCTACAAGCCAGTGCGTGCATCGCGAAATAAACACTTGCAGCCTAATAGTTAATAGATAAGCACACCGCAAACACGAAATACAAATTGAAATTGTTGTGGAAATAGGAACAAGCACTTAATGCTTGGCCATCACCACTGCATCGTCGTTCAGGACTTGTTGCAGCGATGCCAGTGCTCGTGAAAGAAACATGTCTATACAAGACATCGATATCGTTGTTTACACCACTGTCAAACAAAGCATTAATCCTGCAAGGTAGCTACAAACTTTCAGTACATGCCTTTCAATCGTTTACAAATCAATAAGCGGCCTAAACCGCTCCGTTTTTCAAACGCTTTTCATCTTGGATGGAAAACCGCAGCTGCCCGCCGTAAGCGAGAACAGCAGGTGAGTTTCACATAGCACTCCACTAAAGGCTCAGTAAAGAAAATCCTTCTGACTTGTTCACAAACAAACTTAGGGCCGCAAGCACTGAAAGATAGAGACAGCAGCACAACAATCAAAATGTCGCCCGCAACTGACGGCCCTGTAACAGAACTTCGAAACACAGTTCATTTTCCGCACTGGCAGCTCAGTGTGATCTGCAGAGGCTTTGGCAAGTTTGTTGTTGGACTTTGTCTGACACAACAGGCGGTCTTTTTTCGCACCACTTGTATCTTGTTCTTCTCCCAGTCTCAGTCAAGCGTGCACNCAAATCATCACGCATTGCGGAAATGACTGAAGTCTCGGTCGACAAGGTTGGTTGTGCTTCGCTTTCACCAGTGCCGAGCAACTGCTTCCAGGTTATTTACGTAAACCTCTTCCAACGATAAATGCTAAACGTCCGAAAACGTTCTTAGCGCATTATGCGCTGATGGAATTTCTCGTAAAATCACAGAAAATTGGTATTAAATCAAATCCACCTGAATAGTAAGAAACACGGGGCTAGGCGGTTATTTTTTGAAGGAAGCTGTTCTTGCCTACCAATTACCACAGCATTGATATGCGCTGGACAAAATGTACATGGATCTGTCACAGTAACCTGCTTTATGCAACAACGTAAATGGCATCCTGACTGTCAGGATGCACTGCTTTTCGAATTGCACTTCTTCGCTCGAGATACTGTAAAACTGTAATCTTATTTGTATTTGTTTTTTCGGAGGAAAAAAGGTATTATGTTGGTCATTGCTGTAAACTTCAGTAAAAAAGCGGTTATGTGTAAGAAATCTTGACGCCATGTTACTGATTTTATAACAATTCATGTAATTCTAAGGTTAGCGTTTGAAGTGTTGGCGTTTTTTCGTTGTAACAAGGAAAATGCGAGTTCTTACAGAAAGTTTGCAAGCATTGCAAACTCACATGAAGTTGCTTTTGCCAAACATAGTAGATATTAAGTTTGGTTCAGGTTGAGGAAAAAATCAGTTTTCATTGAAAAATGTTCGGGTTTATCGTAATCAATAGATTTGAATGACTCATAAGTTTGAAGTTAGTCATAGCATATCACACTTCAAATCAGTGGTCTTCAACGGGGTTGAAATCGCCCCCAGGGGGGGGGAGATTTTATGTGTTAAGGGGGTGATTTCGTGATTTATCACATTTGGGGGACGATTTCATTTTCCAGGGGGGCGATTCTGCAGATTAGAATATACTAAAATTGTGAATTGATTCCAAGAATAAAAACTACATTTGCCATTCGGCCCTGAGGAAGCCTACTTGAATAGGTGGGCGTAACGTCGACTAATTAATAAAAAATCGCCAGATGGAAATCATCTGCTTTACATTTGTCACTTTGGATCCAAATCATTTGATGAACTTTCGACTCCGTGGTTCCTGGCACATATCATAAAGCAAAATATAAAGGACTGGTGATGTAACAACCAAACCAACATTGTCCTGTGTAACGCTTCACTGCACTAAATATGCAAGGCCATGGAGAGTGTTACTGGTTGGGAGGGAAGCACTGCAGTTCTGACGGAGTTCAAGGTGAATTATTAAGCCTAAATTTCAAATATGATAACGTAGCGGTGAAACTGCTGCAATAAGTAGTTTGATAGTTTGTTGACCCTATCTTTGCATGAGCGGCGGCAAATAAGGGACATCAAGCAATAACATTTGCAAGCTTGTATTTATATCAACATCGCGGAATTTTTTATTTTTCTCGTATACAATAGTATGCATTACTGTAGCTGGTTTCAGTATGCTTATATTGGTTGAAAGCGACCAATAATGATATACCTATCGGAAACTATCTAATCGGCCGATCTCCAATTTTTAAAGAGGAAAACTTCAGTTTCCTTATAGTTACTTAAAATGGTCCAACAGTAATAAAATTGTAACGTTAAATCATCGCATCAACTATCGCTGCGATCGGGAACATTAATCACAAGTTGCCAACCTTATTATTTTTTGCCATGAACTGTCACAAATCCCTCCAACTGTACGTCTTATCGTTAGCAAAATTGCAAGACATGTGGTCTTCGGTTGAGCATTGCCAAACCCCTGTTTCATGGGCAAAACACGTCATAGTCCACTACTAAGTGTTTTGTAAACTTTTTAATGTTCGTTATTTGAGTTAACGAATGGAAACTAAGTATGTTTTATTGGAAACCAGGTTCGTTATTTGAGTTAAAGAATGGAACTAAGTATGTTTTATTGAAAAAGTACGTGGAAAATGACGGTTGTGAGACGATTTACGTAGCAATTAATGGCTAGTAAAATTAATTGTAGTTAGCCGTAAGTTGCAAAACGTGCTTATCGTGTTTTTCAGTCAGTTCGAGCGTTTTACTGTGCCTGTGGATATAGCTGAATTGTGTTCATGTGACTAATGACAGAGTATACCTGTACAGTAGGCTAGAAAAGGGAAATTCTAGACTAGTGAGTACGTCCAAATAACCCCATCTTGGCTAAACTAAGAATTCCAAAAAATCGTTTTCGCCACCGGTATTTTGAGGCTTAATTGCTAAGATGTCACTCTGTTGTGGAGATCACGCCGAAAGTTGGATTGTGAAGAAAGTGACTGGGTGAAGAGCCTTTTTGCCAGTTAACTAACATAAGCGAATGCGATTCCACATTCCTGAATTTTTCATCGACTTCAAAGCGGTGAAGTCCGTGCCATACTTTATGAATATTGATGGTCAGACTTTTGGATCGAGTGCAACGAGCGTTTTCCGCAAGTTTGAGGAAAGGTTAAGCCATTACTACTACCGGCGTTTCCCACGACGTATGTTGCTGAACAAGGTTTCAACAAGTACTGCACATGCGTAATAAATTAAGCAATCGCCTTGACATGAAGAAGACCGAGGGAAACGCCGTACGATTCAAGCTGACGAACTTGCAACCGGCTTTAAAAAACTTACAGATGAAAAGCCAGGGGCAAGGTTCGCAGTAGTTGGAACCAACTGTTTTTTGGAAAAGAATAACTTTTTTCTACAAACGCAATTGCATTCGTTTTGTTTGTTCGTTGTTTTTGTGCTAACTAGATTGCCCGTCTACATTTCATTATCATTGAATTATTTTCAAAATAAAATGATATTTTGGATAAAAACAATATCATGAATGGGGACGATTTTGGGCAAAGTTCCTGTAGGGGGGCGATTGAACAAAAAAGGTTGAAGACCACTGCTTTAAATAAATAAAATTTTTCTTGAAAAATTGATATGTTCCGCTTATTTACTTGCCTGTCAAAGCATTGTTCGCACGTTTTTAAAGTAGTTTCTACAATTGGCTGCTAAGTCGCTATAAGCGATTGCGGGATTTGAACACCATGTCAGGATAAACCCTATCCATGAGGTCGTGAAATGAAAGGCTACTGCGACCAGCTGGTAGTTTACTAATTACTATGGAACAGAAGCCAGTGAATTTCCAATATGATGCTTCTCAGGCAGAAACCTTTTTATTTTTTTATTTGTTATTTACATGTGTTGGCTCAGACACATATGCTCCACACCGTAGGGATGCATAAATCAACACATGTTAACAGAAATCCTACGACGTATAGCACATCAAAGGATAGGTGTTAATGTTACGTGCAGTCAGTACTGAAGACGAATAAGCTCTGAAACAACGATTACGAACCTTGTCGCACAGGTTATTATCATCTACTCTGCGCCTACACGCCAATGGTTCTGGACCTTTTTTCACGAGGATCAAATGGTCAACGTAAATTTTGCAGAAGGCCGCAACAAAATTATTGAAGAAGGTTTAAGAACAATGAAGAACAACAACAACAAAATGCAAGGATACAACAAGTTGTAAACAGATAAATTTAATTACATACTAAAAGCTTGATTTTGGTCTCTACTTTCAATAAGTTTACGAAGTCGTGAAAACGCAGTAAAGCAGAAGCTGATTAAGATATCGATCAGTCAGTCAGTTGCGATGCTTGTCTTTGATTCTGACCTTAATGCTGAAAAATTCCTCACGCGCAGTGGTGTAACTACAGAGGTTTGATCCAGGAGGAAACTCGGCTGAAAAGGGCCCACTAGCCAACACTCAGAAAAAAATTGAGAAATTATGGTGAATTCAGATGTGGATGTCTATACTGAAACCCTCAATCACCTGAAAATACTCCAAAAAACGCAAAAAAACAACAACCTACTAAAAACCGAAAGAATGCTGTAACCGAAATGTAAGCTAAGTGGGGGTCCGGTTTTTACATTTAGCTTGCCAGGGGGAGCGATTCGCCCCTATGCACCCGTCAGTTACGCCACTGCTCACGCCGCATGTTGGGCTAAATACAGAAGCATTCTACAACGCATTGGTCACCAAGTAAGGATCATTTTTCTCTGGAACTCAACTTAAAAGCCAACCAGATGAACATGTTGGAATACTTGCATCAGCTCCACATCCGACTGCAATTATATCAGTGCCACTTGAAAATGATCAGGAATAGTGGCTGCGTCTGTTGGCAAAGAAGTTCCTAATACTTTCATTAGGTGCAAGAGAGAAATTATTCCGGTATTTCGACGTTTGAATTCATCAGTCGTGTCACTAACAAGTTTGCTGTACTTTTTGAATGAACCACTGACTAGGTGCTTTGAGAATTGTGGAAACTATGGCGTAGATCCACACGCAAGCTGCATCTTCTAAAGACGAACCTTAGCTGTGCAAACAGACACTGTGCAATATGAATCGTGACAGAGCTTGCCATTTCCTTGTTGGAAGCCATCCAGAGACAAATGGTGATATCAACCACGAATGCCAAATCGGCAATCAATTCATTCTTTGTTGCTCAGCTTCAGTGACGACTTATTTTTCCTTCAACAAATGCCTTAATCTTCGGAAGAAGTAGAACCTTTTGAGACATCTAGCACAGCGTCACCATCGCACAGCAGTGAACATGAGCAGGTATCCACAGTCAGCATCAATATCTGCCATAAACAGCTGACGTGTAGGCAAACAGTCAAAAAAACGGTAGTTATAAGCACATTTGCATGAATCCACTTTGCTGTTGATATTACGATTTTTGTCACATTACACATCTTCAGTGACGTAGCAACGATACTTTCTTGGTGTAAAATGCAGTGGCGCTTTATCACAGAAGTAAGATTATCCTCTTCGTTGAATTTATTAGAGTCCTTGAAGACCTTGATTCTTCCCTAGCATGGAAGACCCCGTCTGTTGCAACTGAAAACCGATACGTTGACAGGTAAAATTACTTCATAAAATTTATCCTCCCCTTTTGTTGAATTGTGAAATGCAAGAAAAATTGAGAAATTCTTCGCACAACTTGGAAGCTTGACATGACATCTCTGAAAAAGATGGTTATTGCTCTGAATCTGTAATATTTTTGTGCAGTCGATATCGATACATTGAGGGGCAGGTCACGGGGTCATGATATCTGCGTTCAACTCGTTAAGTTGTTATCTACCGTGCTTCCCCGATAATAGGACCTAGCGTGATTTTTGAGGATGATTTTAATACAAGCCCTACGTTTAAAATAAGCCCTAGTTGACTGGTGGGAAATTCGAAAACTCCGTTAGGATTTTGGAAACCGCTGACCGGCAAGACATTCCAGAGGATAATGATACGATTGTTTTTGAATAAATTGTTGTTAACGAGTTTCTGAATAAAAAACATGTTAATGATAAGTAAATGTAGATAGTTTTGCGTAATTTCTTTTTATTTAGAAATTTCGTAATTTCTACTTCGTAACTTCATTTTTTGATATATCAAAATAAGAAATCCCCCGAAAATAAGCCCTGGTGTAAATTTTGGAGTGAAAATTAATACAAGCCCTGTCTTATTATCGGGGAAACACGGTAACGGTTTAATGGTAATTTTTGAGCTTTACGCTGAACGCTACAAGTACAACATTCTTCAGTGAACGTAATCAGCTTCATCATTTCGTCATCCGAATATGGTTTCATGTGGCAAGCCATGCAGGAGGTGCTGGCTGGCCTCGCACGTCGTAGTTACTTCTTCAGATTCGGCACACGTCACGATTTTTGTTTTTTAGATGTTCCCAAACCTAAATACAATTTATTGCTGATGGATCCCAATCAAAACTCTTCTCTTTCTATTCTTACTCGAGGAACTTGTTTACCTTGATTTTCCTTTAATACTTGTTGAACTTCTTAAAATTTCTTTGCTATGTCTTACAAAACATGTCACCTTTTTCACCAAACCATTTTCTTTGGTTCCCTCGCAAGTCAGTTTCCCCAAAAGTAAAACGATGCGACATGAGAGAGCCTGAAACGTGGATCGCAAAAGCAAAACCTCAACAGCGACAGAAACAACACGTCGTAACAAGTTACCCTTCACATTTTCTGTGAGGGTGCAGACCATGAACAGCAGGTGCAAGAGTTCAACTGTTAAGTGTCATCCTGAACTGTAAGGTCTTAAACGAAATTTGATCGTCAGAAGCATAGGCCAGGATACAGGATGACTTAATCACTGATTCAGCGAATGCCTGCGGTCAAACCACTGGTCGCTTCCGCAGCTGTCAACAGCGAAAACCACATTATGCAAGAGATTCCCGACCAAAATAACTGCAAGACTTCCTATTCTAAATATACGATATATCATTTTTGCAAAAACACTTTTGTGTCAATTAACTGAATAATATTCACACCCACTCAGCAAACGTATTGCACGGCAGAGAGAAGCAACGTCACCGCTTTCATTTAAATTGCGATGCGAATCAGTTGGCAAATGTTTTCTTCTTATGCTCCATGCTTGATGAAGTTATGTGACACAAATTGCGGTTGCTTTCAAACCAACTGGCGCAGATGCTGTGAGATGCATAGAAAAGGAGTGCCGATATTATTTGATAGCTTTCATGGTTTACCACCGTCTTCGGCATACGTTGTTGAAATGGCAAAAATTTAGGCTGTGAGGTTAAATGATGATCCGCCGGGCAATGATGCTTCCGAGTGCAGTTGGTAACATGGCAAACGAAAATTTTAAAGGAATGCAGCACATGGCAGTATAACACTGTAATCACAAGTCGGATACAGATTTAATAAGTGAGATATCGCGAAACGGTTCATGGAATTGATTTTTCATGCGGGGGAAAATATTTTCATTTAACCAACCACTCGCGGGTTCAATCAAACAACATCGAAGATTGCCTCTTATTCCAACTCGTGTGCTAAGCGGATATTTCGAAAAAGAATTGTTTGCTGCATCGTATAATGCATCCCACACAGTTCGGAATGTCTCAGCATGTGGTCGGTTTGCTTAGTTAGGCCTAGTCCACATTGGCAATGTCGTTTATGTCGTTGTAACCGTCTTGAAACATTCTATACTTGGTAGAGCGTTAGAGCGCTTTATGAGTTGCGGAAGTCAGTTTGAACAAAAGAGATTTAGATTTACAAAAGTCCTCGCAACAAGCTTTAAGCAACATTTTGACACGGTTCATTTCGTCTTGCGCACTAAAGTGCTAGCGAGGGTGGTTGGGCGAGTGGTACTTTATCGAATTGAGAGAAAGCAGGTTTTGCACGTTTAAGCACTGCATTGTGATCTATTCAAGAATATGCGCTTATTCTTAGCTTTTTGGTAATTTGTCTCATTTGGATGAGCACACTAGGCATTACATAACGTTAGGCTTGAATGAGGGAGGTTTCGCAAAGGAAAAATGGAACTGGCTTCGAGGGAAGCTGTTGGGCCGCGGTCCCCTTTCGCGCTTCACGATTCCAAAGACTCAGGGCAGCACTACTAGATAATTAGCAGTCAGGCAACCAATATCTTTAAGTATTTTTTAAATCCATTAACACTTTAAACCAGGGGGGCTTTCGCTTCCCTTTGGGGACCAGAGAGCGGTTCTCAGGGGGCCACGAGCAGAGGCCTTCACTCGGTAGTTTTGCTGTTGAGAGTCTTTTGAAAGGGGCCACAAGTGTTGAGAGTCTTTTGAGGGGGGCCACGGCTCATGAAAGTTTGAGAACCACTGCTTTAAGCTTTTCGTAAAAGCATTATGTTGATCTAACATACAGTTTAGAACTCGTGAATGGCAGGCCTAGTTTTGCTAGTTGGCAAATAACAAACGTGTACTGTGGTTCCGAAAAACGATCAGATTCAATGGAATATTATTTTCAAAGGAACGTTACTAAAAGCAGCGAATTTATTCACATTAGACTCAAAACAGGAATGAAGTTGACCAACGTCTCTTTCAACATCTTTCTAAAATACAAAAGGTCCCTCAGAGGGAAAGTGTTATGAATAACAGTTTACACAAAACTTTCCTACCACTCGCAACAAAAACCCGCCGACATAACTGCTGTAAAGACACATTCATGGCCTATTCAACAAAACCATTGTACTTCTTTGCACACCCGCCTCAATAGCTGGCCGCCCAACAACACCAGTTGTATTGTTTGTGCAGCGAAAACATTGTTGCCACCGCGCTTATCCGTTCACTCAGCAGATTTGATCACAATGAACATTGCACGAATCACAATGAACGTTTTGTGAATGACAATGAACATTTTCAAATGGCTACAATATTTTTACTGATGCTAACTGAACAAAATGCGTGACAGAGCAAAACGTTTGATAGCGATCAAACTTCCTTGTGCTTTCTATTCCGTTGATGCTTGCAGTGATATCCTCATGCAGAGTAATGTATCTGCACTCTACGCCAATGATTCCGCAAGCATGTCTTTCTCCGATTGACTTTACTCACACGGTATAGCTATACCCGAAACGAATGCTAGTGGGCATCCGAGCCACTCCACCGTGGTTGTGGATAGCCATCCTTCCTTATAGTTAACAGGTACCTGTTCACGCAATCAACTGCAGATACGTTTTCAATCCTGATTAATTAATCCGTTTCATTTGTACTTTGAAGTACACTTTTTAAGCAATTCTGATTTTAAATGTTCAAATAAGTCAAATTGAATCAACCAAATTACTTTACAAATTCTTGAAATCATTAGATGTCAAAACTTAAGTCAGAAATTCAAACGATACAAGAAATACTTTGGTAGACATTTTTCAACAATTTACCTCAAAGAGACTTCGACTGAACAATTCAGAGAGTACAGTAGTAGAATAACTCTGCACTTGGATTCTACGCTACAGTGGGGATCATTTAATGTTTGTATGCTGCAGGTGGTTAAAACGGGATTACAGCGAATAAGAAAGACTTTTATCTGCGAAATATTATAAAATTCCTCATATGTAGCTTGCTTTTAAAAGTAAAAAAACGTTTCCATTGACTCGAGGCCTATTCGTCTTGAGACGCTCTGTGTTCGAAGTTCGTCGCTTTTTATTGAAACATCAGTGTTAGTTTTTGGCACCACCCATTTTCGCCACCATAGTAGAACTGTTGTTGAAAATGCACCTCTTGACAAAACAATAATTGATTTAGATTTCGAGTTGACCGGAATGCAATTTATCATAGTCTTGCTAAGCACCGGACCAGTATTACAACATGATGCGAAAGTGACGTCATAAATCGCAAGTTGAGATACCCCGTACGCAGGAGTTCCCAACCTTTTTACCATCTCCTACCACTTGGGCAACCCGTACTGTCAACTCGTACCACTTCTTCCAGAACAACTAATTTTATTGAATCTTAGTTTATTGAGAAAAATAATATACATTAAAGGAACAATAAAAGACCACAAGTAAATCTAATGAGATTTTTGTTTTTGTTTACCTTCCACCAATTGGTCGATGCGTGGCGTAAATTTGTTAACAGCGCGTCAAAAGTCATAATGTTACGAAACAATAGGAATAGCAGGCTACAGGAATATTTATTTAGTTAGAGACATAGCCCGATACGTAAACTAGAAAGCTGTGAATCCAGGTTTTTGTAGAAAATGGAAGTTACTCGCGTACCACCTGGAAGACCTTCGCGTACCACTAGTGGTACCACAGGTTGGGAATCCCTGCCCTACAGTTACGAGATTGAAAATGAGAATACAATCTGTGCATGAATTCACAAGCTTTCACTCAAACACATTTCTAAAACTGAACTGCCTCGCGCCGGGATGATGGCCAGTGTTGCAAATGCAGGACAGACAGCTTTGGTAAAAACGTCATGTTTCGCTGAAGGTTCTGCAACTGTAATGCGAAATGCATATGCACGTGTTCAGCTTTCTCGATGAAAATCCATAAAAGTTAAACGATATGTTCTTGAAATCTCGCCCTCACCACAGAAATCCACAACAGGTTTCTTATGATCACAATGATTCAGTCAACCGCAGATAAATAGCTTCGTGCCGAAGGGACAATAGACTTATAGCAACACACTTTCGCCAGCTTCGACACAACATGACATTCAGGTATTTTTAAAACTACGCGCGATAAAGCAACAAAGCAATGACAACAAACAAGCCGAGGGTTCTGACTATTATGACGACGTGGACAACGTGATGAGGTGGGTGATGAATTCGCAGTTAGCAAAACTCACACAAACTTTTTGCAGCTTTGCAGTTAGCTTCATATTCCTACAATAAATTTTAAACGTTTTTAAAAACAAGCAGGGCTACCTGAAAGCAAACAGAAATAATAAACCTTATCAGGCACGGTCTCTTCTGTGTTCCCTTTGTAGTTAGATCAAACCGCTAATCAAGCTTTCCGACATTTTGCATTGCAAGTTCAACCCATCATCTCTTGTGTTCGAGGTTATGTGAAAGATATGCAAAGTTTTGACGCTTTTTGCGAAAATGTTTTTGATAAACACATGATTTCGCAGCTACGAAAAAACATTGCAATAAAAAATGCTTTTATATTTTAAGGTTCAAAAAAATATAATCAACCACTAAAACTTGCGAGCAACATCTTCATACAAATTTCGTCAGATTTTTGCCGAAAGCAGAACAGTCAAATTTTTCTTCAAAGCCCAAACGCAGCATATTCTGCCAATTTTCTTAGACTGTCAAGAACAATACTTTTCTTTAGCACGTATTTTTTTCTATATGACGCAATATTTTTTCGCTATGACGCAATATGTTAAGTAAAACAAAAGTTGGATCATCGTATTGTTACAACGTTTCCTAGTAAGAAAGCACCGGGGCAGCGTTTTTGAAAAAAGCAAGATGGTTGTGGGAGAAGAATGGATTACTGCTTTGTTTGAGTCAGAATAACATCAAAATGAAGCCTTGTGAAAACAGCCACATCAATGAACTGAATCACTCAATCATGAAAATCGCCCAGGTTCCTGTATGCAATGTTAAATGGAGCCTCAAGCTCCCCCGCGATTGAAACGCTTAAAAGATTTGTTGTCAACAACGCTCATCCGCCGATCAATTGTGACGCAATATGGCGACACCCCCCGAGCAAGTATGAAGTAAGGTTTGTTTTCCAACTATAAATACTGAGTTCAATGCTTCACAACGATACCAGTAAACCAGTAAAACTAACACCTTCACCTTAAACATAATGTTCTTTGGATTACGAGCCCACCTCAAGCAACTTAACAACTTTCCATCCGTTAAAGGAAGTTCATAACATGTTGAAATTCAGTTCGCTCGTCATAGGGCCTGGCTGTTCTTCGATTGAGCAAACAGAACGCCTGGTCTTGCTCAGTAGCGCATCCTGTGGCTGAAAGAGCAGCTCTGAACAATACGTTTACCACCGCTTAGGGGCGCACACAACGTTCCCATTGACGAAGATGAACAACTTTACAAAAATGACTTTTGAACTTTGGAGCTCAATTTGTTTGTACCCGATAGCCTGGACAGAGGCCATGGAAGATTAGCATTTATATTTGTTAAATACATCGTGATTCTCATAATATGCTTTATTTCGATTCCAAAGTCAATCTGAACATGAAAAGATGAACCACTTTACAAAAATAACTTATTTTGTGCTCCTGTGTTAGTCGATTGTGCTTGTTATATGGGTCACAAGTCTGTGGCAAATAAATAATAATAAAAAAACTGAATTTCCAAAAGAGTTAAAATGTAAAATATTTGCAGCAATCCTAGAAACAAGTTGTCATGGAGCAGTGATGGGTGGTTTCATTCTGGATTATCGTGTATTTGTCTTGTTTGCAGAAAGTTTCAATCAGATTGTAAAAGCTGAAACTGCATTTTCGATTGTGTTTGCCATTTAAAATATTTGTAACAACTTTATGTGCCGGTGGCGAAAAAATTCATAATTCATTGCAAGGAGGTTATGATTATGAAACGAGCATTGAAATACGACACCGAAAAGCGAGAGATGTTAACGAACAGAAAAATTATTCAGTTGTTTGGAAGAGCAGCATCCACAAAACGAAGGTTATTTTCCATGTGGAAATGCTGACGTTTGGTGCTAATGTTGCTCATAATTGATTTGGAAACAGACTATGCAAAAAGCGTTCTGACGTTCCTATTTGAACGGTGCAGCTGAGGATGCCGTTTTGAAAGGGCACACGCTTCTCTCTGTAAGACCAAATACAAGTGATGTTTTGCTGCCAAACCTAACGTTTGATAGACAATGTGTCTTTCCTTATAAGGTCTACTTAAACAAATCGAATATTTTGACTCATGGTTTTATCTCTCGCAGTTGTGTCCTGGATTTCGACGTAGTAAGTTTTGCCCGAATTTTTGTGAAACAGAACACACTTGCTGGTCATTTCATGCGACACACGTGTGTGACGCATAAAATCTAGACTTCTTCGAACTCATACATTTTTGTCCCACTTTCCCGGGGCGAATAATCAGCCTGAACAGTGATTTGCATTGATGAGTTCTTCTGGTGTCAGTGTAGTCGGGAAAATGAGAGAGGGTAGTAAGAAGCATGCAACACTCGCAGTGGCGCTGGTTGGGGTTTGAAAACTGCAGTAAAGCGTTTTAATATTAGTGCTTTAGTTTTGAAAACAACACTGAAACTGCCGTGATAATGATAATCAAGATTTTCTAAAACTATGTGAATGATGTCACCGGCACTGTGGAACCTGATTTGTATGCATCACCAGACTGGAATGCGAAGTGAAGATCTTAGTCATACGTCTCATCAACCACACTCCAGTACCAGGGGAGTGAACTACTGAGGCTCCAGACCGAAAATCAGGTTTGTAAACCAGTACCGCTCACAAGACATCGTCAAATGAGAAAAAATCTCACAGAAACGTGAGTTGAACTACGGTTTTAAAGTAAAATCACATGTTTATGTTTTCATGATGTTTACAAATACAACTCCTGCTGAATGCAGCAGCTTTAATCTGGTTTTGCGAAAAACACACTTGGTCTGTCACTGATGAACACTAGATTCCTCTAAACAAAGAGATGAAAGCTAACTAATTTAAAAAGCTTACGTTATACCAGGGGTGTCAAACTCGTTTCAGTTCCAGGACCGTTTCAGGCATATTTAATCTGAAGCGGGCCGGACCAGTGAAATCATTGCATAACATCCTGTTATAAGTAATGCCAAATTCCAACTGTTTTTATAAATTTAATGCAAAAATTTTCAAGCTTATCTGAAAATGATTATTAGCACATTTAAGGAGCAACCTTTCCAAACTCTGCAACAACATGACGTTTCTTGAGAAACGTCTGT
>JGI24158J21664_10006944_pt1 | contig 14984 bp, 15 predicted proteins | sample Ectturendosymbi3_FD_21664 | JGI IMG/M metagenome (IMG submission 21664) | reverse complement strand
TTTAAATGTACCCCTTCCGATAGGCAAATGTACCCCTAGGGGTACATGCACCCCAGTTTGGGAACCCCTAACATAGGTTATTTGACTTGAAGAGTAACTTGGCGAAAAAGTTTTGTTCATTTTCCCAATGTGGATTAAACGGTGAAGTTGCACTATAAGTCTGAATGAACGTGCGATATCAGTAGCGCGAGAGAACGAGAAAAAGCATAATTAGGATTCATGGCAAATTTCGTACTGCTCAGGTCAACGGTCGTTTTCTCGGTTTCTGTTAGTGGAAGCGGAAGCGATACGTGTGGAAGTGGTTGACGAAATAGCCGCTTCCACATCCCTGGGTCAAATGCCTTCCAGATCTTTCGACAGCCGTTGTGCTCTGTTAACAATCACTTGGCCAGTGGTTCTTAAAACCTGGAATAAATTTCATATTCTAAGTGAGTAAATTTACTGAACTATAACTGGCAGCAAGACTAAATTTTTATAAATCATTCCAAATTGTAAGTTTTTTAATTTCGTATTGTTAATAAACAGGGTTGAGAGAAACCCGGGTTTTTGAAAAAAAAACAAGATTTTGTTCTTTTTTTAAGGAAAATAGAAAAACCTTATTCTTAATTGTTTTTATTGCATCATGCCATATCCTTCTTTTCAGAATTACACAATAATAACTTGTTATACCTATTATGCCATTCAAGTTTGAGGGTAAAGAAATGTACCTCATCATTGTTTTTGCAAATTTTTGGACAATTCACTCTTGGCAAGAAAGCGCACAACAAACAAAGAAAATCCATTTCCACACAAACTCTGCAGTTTCATGTCAAGTTTATCTGCATGTCCTGCTATTTCAGCATCTATAGCAGGGATCACCAACTTTCTTGAAGATGAGAGCTACTTCTTACGTGCCTATTAATGCAAGGAGCTACCAGTTTGATGCACGCTTCTGAAATAAAAATGTTGCTCAATTTACTTTTATTTTAGTATTAACAATTAAGATATTCCGCAATGTGAAGACACTGATCATGCTGATGTTATTTTTAGAGCAGGCCCGTGGGCAGTAGTGTAGCCAGCCTGAAACTTTTTTTGAGCCAATATTTTGACTTTCAGCAAGCAACAGAATTGTTTGGGACAATACCTCTCAAAGCGCACAACGACAAGGAATGCTAGAAATTTGGTGGCCATGCCTTTTGGCTGCGCCTATGCCCGCGGACAACCTGGTTGGTCCTTGCGGGCGACCTGGTGCCCATGGGCACCACTGATTTTTAGTGTTTTTTTCAACATATGATTTGTTATGGTCCAAAATCAGAAAAAGTTGATAGATGCACGTAAGGCAGAAGTATTGATTAATATATACTGATTGTGCAGAAAGATAACCATTACACACTGTTTATTTTTTTCAAATCCTTCAAATTTCATTGCTGTTCGTTTTGTTTGATTAAAAAAAATTAAAGTTAACTGCAGAAGTATCCTGCCTATTTTATTTTTTACTTCTTAGTACATTTTTTAAAAGAAAAAATGAAGTGTTTTNTTGGGTGTTTTTAAGNGGGCTTTTTTAAAAAAACCCGGGTGGGTTTTTTTATAACAAATAAATGAACATTTAGTGTATTGGGGGTAAATCTGGTAATCTTTTTTGATAAAAGGGTAAGATATGTCAAAAAAGTTAAGAACCACTGACCTGACCGGTCGTTCCACGTTGCTTTATCGCAGTGTATCTCTTGCCTTGTGTCATATTTGTGAGGTTCTACGAAGGTTAATCTTTTAAATATCGAAATTATTCCGCTCTTGCTAGTTGCTCCTAGCCACAGTTCGTGTGTTGTTTCTTCACGTGTTTAGTGTCAACATTTCGCGAGATTTTCTCACTGGCTTCGCAGGACTGAAGAAGCGTTTGAATACACGAAACCAGTTTCCTCGTGCAAACAAATTGTGATGTTAACGTCTCTCTTGTTTACGTCTTTGAGGTGATTCACAATTATTGCTGAATGGATATGTAAAAATTCGAATCATCGCGAAAAAATGAAAGCAGAAACCAAGGAGGAGATTTCTGAGAAGCTTGCCTCAAGGCTAGAGCTCATCTGATTGTACCATGGTATCATTCATGCATTTTCACTCTGGGGAGGTTTGCGGGGGCAGCACCCCTGGACGACTCGAGATACCTCACGCTGAACAGCAATCCCAGATAGATCTACTGCATGTTCCTTGCAAATAACAAGTTAAGAACCCATACATCTGTTCTCGTTATGGTCAGTGTAAATGCAAGCCCATCTATCAGTGAGATACATAAGTAAATCTATCATAGATGTCGACTGAATGGATGGCTCTTCACGTGATTATCCTGACCCACGATGCCAGCAAAGCACACTTCAATAACGACGACATTTTATTTGCATTGAAAGCAAAGCTCAATCTCTCGTCAATGCAATATTTGTAAGAAAGTGGTGCAAGTCTCAGCATTAAAAAACTACAATTAAGTGCACGATAGTTGGTGTTGCATAAAGTTTTAAGAATTAGGAGAACGGCACGTTTCAAACTCGCTCGAGTTTCCAACTCAACCGAGTTCGGCCCGATACTTCCTCAAACTGCATCTGCATGTTGATCTCTCATAACGTATAATTTTTTGACAAAACAATCTACGCAAAAACCCAAGCAATACAATGTGCGCGAAACAATGGCAGAAATAAATCGAACACACTGTGACCTGAAACATGGTTGACAGAATAGATACCAACATGCTTGATTCATCGCCGAGCGTGTTGATGCGTTGCGCAGTAAAACTTATGCAGGTTTTTGTGACGAGCCATCGGCCATTGCCTGGATCACTTCGCGCGCTGCTCGATGGCCTGACTCCACAGCGCCATCTAGATATCCGGTCCAAACTGTCGCGGTCTCAGTTCCGGCCCAATGCATTCTGAAGAAACAATGAAATTTCGTCAACTTTCAAAAATTCCCATAAAAACTGCATTTACGTGATCTGACTATTAAACGAACTCAAACATTACTGCATTAAAATCACAATCAACTTCCGACGACGATGAACTGAAGGTTTGAGGTGAGTTACTTGATGAACAATAATAATAAAAAGAGAATAAAAACATACATTTTATTTGACAACAGTTTTTTGTTCCCAATCGTTTCTTTACGAGTTAATTTCGGCTAATTGTTTACTTCTCCCACTTTCCTCTTGATACCTCAGTTTATTTCAGGAGTTCTCAAAACTTATTATTCCAAAGTGTTCTGAAACATCGACTATTTCTTTCAGTGATCCGATAAGTAGTAAAAGTTGTGACACGTCGCTTTCCTTCGGTTTGAATGGGAAAGTTATGAAGGACAGACAGACGCATAAAACCTCGGCCTCAGCCCAAACCAGATGAATGCTTTATCCTCATCAATCATTACCTTTCGAATGGTTCCCTTAATGCATTGTGGAAGTAGATCAAACATCCAGGCTGCATGCAACTTCCAGGACATCCGCCATTGTAAGGTTCCTTTCCCCAGTCATGGTCTTCGTATTGGATCAGCTGATCTTTGGCATTGTGACCGAACAAACTACACAGAGCGTCTATGACTGCTTCTTGCCGCTCCTCTTTCTGAGCAAAACAGGTCATACTAAAGCAGGGTGGAGAACCTGTGGCCCGCGTGAACATTTGATATGGCCCGCAGCAGAATTTTCTTTACCTTAGTTAGAGCACAACATCGCGTCACAACGAAACTCCATGAGAAGCAGGTACTAAGACAGGAAGTCACTCTTCCTCACAGATAAATAAAGGTAGAATTTTAGGATAAAATGAATTGATTTTGCGACCCACCAGCGATTATGTACAATCAGGCCCGTAACCAGCTTGGGACACCAGGAGGGGTGAATAGTTTTCCAAGAGCCCAAATTTTTTGAACTATGTCCAATAATTTTAAACTACGTCCAACACATTTCTCCAGGGAGGGTGAAAATTTTTCTAGGGGAGCTTCTCCCTCCTTGTGGCCCCCTGGTTACGGGCCTGTGTACAATTCATGAGGACCGTGATAGTAAATAGGTTCCCCATCCTTGTACTAAAGTAACAATATCATCAAGTGACAAACAAATAATTATCAACAGCAGAAACAAGTGCCGACTAAGCCAGTGTGACTGCAAGCAGGCCAGTCTTTTTAAAAGGGAAAAAAGCAACATTTTTTTTCTGTTAAAACGTCTGCTAATTATTACTAGATAAAACGGTTGGGCACAATTATTGCCATATTTTTCTAACTTAAAATTGTCTGCAACTACGGAAATGGCGTTGACACAAAACAGAGAACTCAACCCGATGTTGCTTCTTGAAATACCGCGGTTTATGAAAAAAACAAAGTTACTAGCAGAGTGAAACTCGTTGTTAACTCTTGCAGTGTTGTTTAAGAACAACGCAAAAAGCAAGTGATTTAAATGAAATAACCATCATTATCTCGATCTTACTTTATCATCAGCAAGCATTCTTCTGTTTCCTATGCAGTCACTTATCAAGTCGCAAAACAGTTTCGCTCTGTGCTTCATTTACCGTCTTGTTACTCCAGTACAAGACATGCTCTCCGGCAATGAACCCGACCAAGGCTGGGTTGCCTTTGAAACTGGTCGCGTCGAAGGTGCCGCTTATTGGGCCGATGGAGCCAGGTTTGACAACCACAAAGCTTAAACCAGAGTCTCCATTATCCTAAAAATAATAATTAAAAAAACAAATAGATAAAAAAATACACTCGATATCAACTTCATACCAACCGAAATTTCCATCAAACTGTCTCAAAATCGACGGATGCGACAATTTTTTCAGAAGTAAGTTTTGGGATTTTCCGAATCAGTGGATATTTAGATTTGCATTTTGATTTATGTTACTGAAATTAAAGTTACCGAATTTATTTTAAGTGGGTTTTTCTGAAGCAGTGAACGTTTAAAATAACCTTTCAATTTATCGAATGCAATTCCTACGGCAGTACATCGACATCAAAATATCCTGGCAGCATAAATGCAATGCTTCAAACTTCACTCGGGTTGGAAGAACAAGAGGTGTAGAACACACAAGCTTACAAACTAGATCCTCTGAAGACACTTAGACATACTTTCCAAAACGCCGTCTTGTACGTAACAATGAACTTTATCAAGTAACCAACGGGCATTCTTTCGCCCAACCGTCGTCGATTGATAGGAAGAGGAGGATCGAACTTTATATGGTTGACCAGATGGAACGGCAACGCCAAAATGACACGTTTGGCGCTGTATGTCGATCCATCCAGCGTTGTGACAGTGCATGTGGAGGGATTGGTCTGTGATCAACAATAGAGAGGCACGTGAGTGTGATGTGTGCAGTAAAAAAAGATCAAAAAAGTATTTCGCCATTGAGTAATTGAATGGTTGTTCCGTAACTTTTCACTCCAGTGATTCACGACTTCATCGCTTCGCGTCATTCGTGGTCGCGCAGACAAAAGCTTTGACAAATATTTGCCAGCGAAAGGGAAGGTCGCGCAGAACTCACTAACCTTCCCACAAACTCCTGAGTGTTAATCTACTCTAGTTAGTGCTGCGAAGACCGATTGGCTGCTCTCAACAGCGACGATAGTTCCAAAACACCACGTACCTGGGTTACAAACGGAAGACTAACAACACGTCTGTTATCTGGGGGTAGATATTGCGCCTGGCTATTTGCAAAGCCATCTTCAGTGGAGCTAAGAAAAACGTTCAGTGGAATTTGACATAATCCGCACAGCATTCACCAAACTGTAAAAAATCAGTCCACCTAGGAATCGGTGAAACCAGCTGCTTTCTGCGGGAATGGATGACAACGTCATACAAAGCAGTACTCGTTCTGCTTCATTGGTGAGCAAGCCAACGTGGGATGAAAGCAGGGCTGTGGAGCTGAAACGCAAATGTCAGGCTCCGGCTGCAGTGCGATTTGGTCCATTGAAAACTACAAACCATTGTTTTATTTGTACAACCCGTTTGTCCAACTAACTATGTCTGTGGAACCAGGATCCAAATTTCAAACTCCGGCTCCAGCTACACCACCTAAAAATTTTTGGCTCCGGCCCCACAACCCTCGGTAAAAGCCCCACAGCCCTGGGTAAAAGCCCCACAGCCCTGGGTACGATAAGATTGTGAAACGCTGACTACAGTTGCAGAGAAGCACGTGAGACTAAGAGGTGTCAAAGATCAGTGATGACTGGACAACCAATGCGCACAAAACATAATGCGCGAAGGGCCAGTGAAATCCACAGCAAGCTCAGCTATTGCATGACCTGGTTTATGGTTAAAGATCATTCCTGGTGTTTGCGAGAGCACTTGCTTTGTTATCACACGTCTCATCAGATCTGATGTATGTGCTGTGAAGGTTTCTTGAGAAAGCAGCAGAATAGTGTTGGACTAAGCCTGACCGGTGCTAAATGACATCTTGATAGTATTCAGCAAAATACCTCAAAGCAACCGCACTATTGAGGTTATTGATATAGTCACAATGAACAGTCACAAGGTGAAAATCAATTAACAAGTTCGCGGCAATGGCTGAAGTGATTTCGACGGCACATCAGAGATGAGCGGAGACAGATCGACTTCGCTCCTGCTTCTTTAAGACTCCTGCTCAGCTCAGGAAAATTTTGAAACATCAACACCGACTCCATATATTTTGCCTTACGAGGCAAAATATATGCCCTGGGTATTTTGCCTTTGATTGGACGCTAATGGCTGATGTGGTCACGTGACAAGCACAGTACAGAGAGACGCAACATGTTGAGGTTCAGAGTTATGGCTCAGCCTATACTTGACGCAACGTAGACACAAAGCCACTAAAGCTTCCCTGCACTTAAATCAGACGTTACAGTCAGCTATGTAGGTCATGCATTGTAAACTTGTCATGTGATCACTTAAACAAATGTGTGCTGCTACTGACAAAATAATTTCAGAACAGCTTTACACTGCTTATCAAATATAGCCTACATCTTCAAAACTATAGGTTCTACTGCCATTTAGGTTATGAGGTGTTAACCGTTGAAACAGTAGTTAAGCAGTTCAAGCTTCAATATAATTAACCAGGTATCTTAACAATTATTTCAATTTAGCGTTAATTTTCAAATGTTGCAAAAGACTCGTTTCAAATCTCCGAGGTCAGGACCAGAGTCACCTGTTTACAAATATTGAGTCGTACTTTAACCAAGTGCTCAGACAAATTCTGAACTATGACTGTGCCAAACTAAGCCATTAAGATGAATGTGCACACAAATCCTACAAAAAATCAACAAGATGAACATTACTCATAACTTACAATCCCTTTCAATGTTTATACAGGCAGTGAAGCTGTAAAACAATATTGGTTACCTTGAAAGTTGCAAATATCAGGGCAAACACCCAACTGTGTTCAAGATGGCTCCAAAATATGAGCAGAGGTTGGCCTATGCAAGTGGTAGCTAGACTACAAATCTGCACAATGCAAATAAATATTCTACTGTACATTACTTCTAACACGTCAGATCCTATCACTATGCTGTAGGTCATTTCGACACACTGTTACTTGTTTATAGTCTGATTTGTTCACCACTGTTTTTTTCGTGTCTTGTGCTTTTGCCCGCATTATTAGCCCAACATTCTCATGGCTACTGCATGGATTCCTAAGTTCCTGAACTGCGTTGTCACTCACACACTGTATTTTGCATGGGCCATAACTTTGAAACCATCATTGGTGGTGAAATGCTCGATACTCCCACCCAGTGTCACACTTTTGTGATATATGACGTCACTGGTCAGAAAACACGTCTCAATTAATTCCATTCTGTTTGACAACAACAAGCATATAATATTGACTCCGGTTTAAAATCCAAACTCCGACAGGAGTCAACTCCAGTTCCATGATCATCTCTGTGACACATACCTCACAAATGGCAATCGCCAGTGAACGACAAAATGTTTTTAAAGCTGCTCTTATCAAACTCATTTTTTCCTGACTTTCAAATCTGACTCCATAATATTTACGGTGAATGTTATGTCACAATACCACCGACCACGAAATCCACAAATTCTATTCCACATTCAACGCGAAAGAAGCAGCGGGTGCATGTTTTTCAGACCAATGTTTCGAGGAATGCGCAGAATGATAATCAGAATACATTGATACCTGATCTATGCTGACCACTGGTTTGTTGCAAATGATTCGATCGCTCCCAATTTTTTCGGCCAATCTCAGTATCAGTTCAAAGACGTTGTCCTGCAAAAAACAACAACTTTATGAAAGAAAAGTACTTGTCGCGGTGAAAAGAATTAGCACAACCCAGGATGAAAAAACATGATTGCTGACAAAATTTACAGCGATTCATCACAAGTTTATAGCAATTTTTCGATGCAATTCATTTTCTCTCATAGAGGGTTCTGCCGCAAAATCAAAAGCATTTTAACATTACCTGCTGCATTTCACGTTAGATTTTGTTGTACGGCCAGTGGCTGCCATCCTTAATATGACGATTGCTTCATGAATATAATATATATTGGATACATTGGTTGAAGATTATAAAAGAGCGGAATGGCTTAAAAGCGTCCTGAGGCGGCCATCAAAGTACGTTTCAATTTACTGCTATCTTTCGCACAATCTTGCCATTTTAACCATTCCTCTTGATTCTGTTAAGTTCTGCTAAATATCACCAAAATCTGACATATATAGACCACGCCCATGACCCATTATAGAGGAAACAGATTCTCCAGAACAGAAACGTTTGAAAACATTTAGGTATTTTTAAAATTTTGACCTCATAACGTTTTAATTTGTTTCATTTACACATTATTGTGTTTGCGAGTCTTTAGTATGTGTTATTTTTCAAAGCTTCTTTACATCAATGTACTGTATGTCAACAATTGTTTTTGACGCAAGCGAGTGAAAAGTTAACGATGTGAAAATGAAATCATTACCGTAATTTGTTTGTTGCCATGTCAATTGTTAAGACTGCGTAGAGCAAACAACTGTTTCATTCATTTTGTTCGGAATTAGTGGAAACTGATCAAATTTCCGGGTGGCCAAAATTGTTTTTAGGTTTTACTTGCGCCCTGTTCGGCATGACCTGAATATTTTTGTGCGTGTCAACAAAATCTGTGTACGTTTAAAATCTTCTGAAAACAAATTTCGCGAAATAACGATGATCAGCTCTACATTTTAACAAACTAACGCGCGATCTTAATCGATAACAGAAGACTCAAACCACCGACCATAGTAACAAGTGGAACACACAAAATATATCAAAGTTTCAGCAATGTTAATCAGCGCGACGACAACGAATAAATGATATTTGGTAGTAGTGAACGCAACACGGATGTGGTTGGGTTGAATGAGCTGTGCTGCAGTGAAATGAAACCTCTCCTCTCTGTAGGATTCCCAGCGATTCGATAACTTAAACCAGGGTTTTTTAAAAGTTGTTTTAGGGACCTGATTCGCGTTCCTAGAATTTAAAATCAGGTCCCTAGAATCAGCGAAAATAATCATTGGGTCCTTAGAATCAGAGAAATCGGGTCCCTAACATTTTCCTTAAAAAAACCCTGCTTAAACGCATGTCTGGGATTCCAAAATCTGCGTTAACCAACTACATGCGTAGACAACTGATGTCTGGCAGGCCCAACGAGCAAGACACCACCGTTCCTAGAAAGATGTCAAGCTTTGCAGGTACTAATGATAGCACAGTAGATTTAAATGCCAAGTACTTTTGCGGTTAATATAATTTTTGTCTTTGCAATCTCACATTTTGTGCCGATGTTGGTTATGAATTCTTTAAAAATTCTGTACCGCTTATTAGTTGTTTGTGCAAAGCTGGTGCCCTAAAAACTAAAGACACCAATGTTGACTGTTTTTTCGTATTGAAACGTTAAAATTTACATCCTACGTTGCTCACAACACTTTTACAAACAAAAATGTGCAACGCAAAGCAAACCTACGTTCGACGCAACGCAGATGCAAATGAAGTGGACGGTGATAGATTGACCCTGGTTCTTTATTCGGTCATAGACCGAAACGTTTTTGAAATGATCGAAAAAATTGAATCATTTCGGTGAAAAAGCGCTAAATTGTATCTGAGCCTTATGTCAGAACATCCTGCCAGTGAAAAACATTTGTAGATATTGGAAATTAGTTTTGAAAAAACAAAAAACAATCCTCTGATCATTGTTCAAACTTTTGCATTGCACATATCACGATAAAAGTTAGCTGCTTATAAAATTGCACATATCTAAATAAAAGTTAGCTACTTATAAAATTTCATAAAATGCTATCCATGCCGTACTTCTACGAAAACACATGACTGGCAGGATATCAACCATTGAAATGTTTTGCGCTTATTTTTACTATAAACACTTGTACACATTCATGACCAGCACTCGATTGAATAATTCTAATGTTTGCTGCAAAATCCACAACTTCGTTATTATCTTTTTTGTTGTACATTCATAGTATCAAATGTTTTTACGCAATAACTATTTTTTTATTTTCTAATCCAAGTCGGCGTAACTGAAACGAAATTAATACGAAGCATATTTCGAGAAATCGTCGCCCACCTGCGCTCGAAGCTCCTGTGCATCACCAGGGCCATGCTCGAGCATCCGGCTGAACCCACCAACTTGCGCGCAGCCACAAAGGAAGAAGAACAGCGAGATTTGACTTAACTCAAAACCGAACAACGATCTCATGACGCAAGCCATAAGCCTGTTTGAGGCTGAAGACAAAAACAAAGAAAACACTTTCAGCATATTTCACAAGCGACAGATCTTTGGCAGTATTATGTGAGGCATTTATCGACCAAGATGCACACAATACAAAAACCAAATCAAAACGAAAGATTGCTTAAAAACGTTTCAACAACAAAGCTTATTTACATTTGAAGTAGCAGACTTTATCGCAGAACGACTGCACAGTCATACTGTCCCACTCAACAGCATGTTTGCATGAGATCGGGTCATCTGCTTGTATTTGAGATGCCATTGAATCCACCTTCGAAATCAAAGATCAAATACTCATGCACTGTTCTTCGACAACGTATATCATACCTGCCTCATTGAGAGACTTCATTAACGTGAAAAATCAAAAAACACCCCCCCGCTGCATGAAATCACCGACTCTGATCTTGGGTATTAAACACCAGAGATTTTTTAAATAATGGTGAAGTAGTCTTTGAAATAATAAAAGATTTTGTGTGGTTGACTTTATAATGATTTGAGTTAGGCTTGTCATGTTAGAACACAACGGTCAAATGTAGTAGACAACATATTTTCCACCACAGAAGCACTTCAGTGCTTGAATGAGTCAGGTTTCAGTGATTTTATTGAATGACAGATTGCAACAATGTTTTTTTGAAGTGTTTTGAGAGAGTGAAACGGTTTCTTAAATTTTTCGAACTGTCTCTCAAAATATGAGAACTTTGATAGTCATCTGATAGAGCTGATACAGTGATAGACATCTAAATAGAGATGTTTATTAACACTAGGGTGCAGTGTGACTTTAGTTGCAGACCACTCGTATATGAAGTTCCAAAAACGTGGGAACACTTCATGAATGTTACCTAAAAATGACAAACAAAAATCAAACCTTTTTCATGACATTGTACAAGTCCAGAAGTTCCAAATATCCCAAGGGAGGGTAAGAACCATTAAATGAACGAACATCATTCTTCTCATCCGTCATCATTTTTGTATTCCCATCAGCAAACTGAGGAAAAGTTCCTAAACCAAATTCTTCCAGAAGTTGAGAGATATGTGTCTGACAGCTGCATGAAACATGGCAATGCCGAATTTGAGATGAAAAACTGGATTCTTTCTCTTATTTAATAAATTTCTGGTTCACTCCATTGGTCCTTCGATTTGAGATCCAAGAAATACAAAATAACACTCATACAACAGAAAAATAGATTTGGAAATGTGATGCTGCCTGGATGAGCAAATTGCCTACGAATCATTGCTTAATTACCAAGTGTAACAACGAGAAACATTCATGAACTAATCAACTCATCTAGTGTTGAAATTCAATTGCTACCTAGCTATGAGTTTCACAAGTCAGTGCATTTGCCCAATACATTATTAGCCCTCTTCATACTTGTGAGAAACTTGGATATATCAGCAACATTAAATATCTGTCATGCAACACAATCAAAGCTTTATAGGGAGTATGAAACACACCTAGAAGTAACTCTTTAAGCAGGGCTGTGAAGCCAAAGCCCAAGCAATTTTGGATGGCTGGAGCCAAAAACTTTTAGATTGTGAAGTGGGAGCCTGAAACTTGGGTTCAAGCTCCACAGAAATACTTTATTGGGCAAGTGGGTTTTAGTGTTCAAGGTGGACCAAATCGTTCTGGAGCTGGAGCTAAAAACTTCTAGATGTTGGAGGTGGAGCCAAAAAAATTAGATGCCTGGAGCTAGAGCCGCAGCCTGAAATTTGAATTCTGGCCTAACAATCCTGCCTCTATGTCTTGCATTGCACCACTTTTCTTGCAGAGTTTGTGCACCATCATAACTCGCTAGGCAATTGAGCTAGAGAGCTGTTCAAACCCTTTGAAGATGCAGAAATTCTTGTGTTTTCAATTAAAAAAATTGGGAAGTTCCAGTTGTGATTTTTTGTGGGTGATATTGTAACTGAGGTAGGTTTAGGTTTTTCAGACAACATCAGAGGGCCCTCTGCACCCCAACCACCAGAGGAAATTTTTTTTCCTTAAAAAAAAACAGGTGAAAATCAACATCTTTACAACCCTTGATTGGCTTTCTAACATTTGTGGTTTGAAAGTTTTGGCTTAAACACAACAAATTAATTTATTAATTTGGCTAATTAAATTTACATTTTTGGCCATAACTTTTGCACCATAGTTACCAAGCTGGTTTCATCACAAGATTGTAGTTTTTGTTTATTTCATTTTTTGGAAGTTAAAACTTTTTTAATTTCTGCTGGGAATAACTTCTTTGTGCATGATGACCAAGTTGTAATGTGAAGGCTAGCAAAACAAAACTTTTCATCAATAGAATGTCAATAAGAAATGTCTTAAGTTTGTGGAGGAACTTCAGTTTAAAGAAATTCAATTGGAATACTGGTAAATGTACATAAAAACTTTTGTATTTAGATGTCAACATACAAACACCACATTTCCACAGACATTCCAACAGTACTATATTCATCACCATTGTGTCTCGTGCACGGCACCCGTCGGCGCGTCATGCATTGAGCCAACCAGATTCACGAGAGCCCGCCATTTATCACGGTCCTGTGCGAGGGGTTCAACTGCAGCTGGACCGAGGCTGAGCTGATCAAGATCGCGTTTGACCACATCGAACCAACGGGTGCGTGGGGGCCCTTCGGGGTCGCTTCCAGCTGAACAAACCAGGGTCGAAGTCCAGGATATCCCGAGAAGGATGGTGCGGTGGCAAGCGAAGCACATGTCCATACCAGAGGACCTGGTGGCGGGCAGCCAAAGAGGAGGCTGGGGGCTGTCCAGCAAGGGCCTGCACCATTTCATTGGAAACGAGGTCACGCCAGTGGATGCCAATGATCGATCTGAGAGCCCTACTGTCAAAGCCGTCAAGCCTGGAGGAGAGGGTTCCAGTGAGTGGCCAGGTCTCCGTGCTGTACAGCAGCACAGACAGGACTGCAGCATTGTATATGCGCATCTTGGTGGTACGCGAAATAGACTGCTGGCGCCACAATGGCTTGTGGAGCCACAATGGCAGCGTGTCTGCACTCGATTTCAGTTTTAAGGTCAACGCTGTTGGTAACTGTCGAACCCAGATACACAAATGAATCCGCAAATGCCACAGCATTCCCATCAATGTTTAGAGATGGAGGATCGGGGCCTTCACCAACATGCATCAGTTTGGTTTTCGCCCAGCTGACCTTCAAGCCCAGTTTACGTGGTTCGTGATCGTAAACTGAAAGGGCAGCCGTGAGTTTCTCGATGTCATTGAACAACAGAATGGTGTTGTCAGCGTATTCGAGATCAGCAAGATAGAGGTTGCCGAAAGACACGGCCAGGATCTGTGCGCAAACCCGTGACACGAGGTGGTCAACAACGCAGCTGAAAAGGTCTGGAACAGCTCCACATCCCTGTCTAACGCCACTGTTGATGTTGAACCACTCCAAGAGTTTCCCGTCTATGTGGACGCAGCTTTGGGAGTCTCCGTAGAGCTTTTTGAACAGCCTTAGGATCTTGCCAGGCACACCAATGCATGCCAGAATTGCCAATAACGAGGCGTGGTCGACGGAGTCGAACACAGCTTTCATATCAATGTAAAGCAATGTACAAGTGACGGCCCTTACGAAACTCTCGAGTCTTATCAATGATGAGACGAAGAGCAGGTATCTGGTTCTTTGTTTTGATTAATAAATACTGCACAGCAGGGGCGGCTCACCTAGACGGGCTGCAGCCCTCCCTGAAAAATGTAAGGCAAAAGATTCTGCCAAATGGCCAAACTCGCCTTAAGTTTGGATTTAGTTACACAACACAATCATTTTCGGTACTTCCGACACCATTTGGGCTCAACGTTTCCTAGGATCCAACAAAACCAATGTCTCGCTCTTTTCCAACGACACCACTTATGCGATGACGTTTTCAGCACACTTGCCGATGAATTTGGCGATTTTGGGGCTGTCATCCGCACACCCCTAAAGGAAAGAAACTAAACAATTGGCTGCAAAAAACATGGTGGTATATCCGCCTATTGCAAAGCGTTTTTGATATTTTGACGATGAATTTTTAAAGACAAAACAAGGAAATATGACCTTGACTGTTTTTTACTACCTGAATTTCTTGGATATTGAATTTTATAATTAAGTTTAACAACGCTTTTACTAGTACTTCGGCGATATTGGCAGCATTGGATTCAAAACTGGTCTCCAATCTCGAGATGCGAAAATACAGCCCTTCGTTTATCTGCACCAGTGCAGTTTGCAACCGTAAGCTAAGCTGATGAGCTTTCCACTAGGGTTGGCGTTTGAAGATGTAAGGCAGTAGTTAGTGGATCTCATTCTTGGACAACACAAGATGTGACTG
>JGI24158J21664_10006943_pt1 | contig 14985 bp, 10 predicted proteins | sample Ectturendosymbi3_FD_21664 | JGI IMG/M metagenome (IMG submission 21664) | reverse complement strand
CTCGTTAAACAGTTGTTGTCACATGTCACATGGAGAATCGATGGTGGCATCGAAAAATCGCTTTCCGAAATTCAATTTTGTGTATTTTGAATCAATGTTTCACTCAGCGGGTTGGGCTATTAGGCTATGTTGACCTTATTGTTATGCCACAACCTAAGCTCACCATCAGTTGTCTGTTAATTATGTACTGCGAAGTTGAGTACAATCAACCGAAAAATCAACTTATATCCATCGGGCGGCCTACTAATTTCTAAGTTTCTCTACTTCAACATGAACTGGGCGAATGCATTCGACAAAACAAACATCAAAAGTCCTGGACCCTCTAGTCACGTGATAATCGTGCGCACACACTTGAGTTGTCTCATGTTTACTCGCTCGGGCCCTGAAAAAGCGACCAGCACAGTTCAGCACAAAAGCGTAATTACAATAGAACGAAAAAATGTGCGTGACTCGCACGAAACTCCGTTTGCACTCCAAACATTTGGACGTTTTAGAATGAGTTGTACACAACATTCGTAGCAGGTAACCGGAACTCAGAAACTTTTAAACGTTTTCTCGCTGTTTGAGGTTTTGTCTGCTCGATAAATTTCGAATTTCAGTCAGTGGTGCAATTCTGCTATCGCAGGAGGGAGCTGGAGAAAAGTTATTCATGCGGAAGAAATCTGATGCTCAAATGTGTAAGCGGCTCTTGTCCAACTGTTCTTGATCCACTCCCTTCACCGATGCAAGACGTTTACTCGGTAAGCTGCGTGTACCGTTCGGTCAATCAAGTGCATTGGCGAACGGCAAACTGTTTGCCGAAGGCTGAAACCTTTCGCTCTGATTTCATTCCATCTGACGCCAGCCGTTGGGTTGTACTCAGCCAGGTTAGAGCGTGCTCTTCGTTTAAAATTAGGTAACGTTGTCGTGTCTTTGGCCTAACATAACAGAAAGCAAAGAAAATCACCGTTATTTTCGAGTACCTGGCATTGGCCGCGTGTTTGTCACCAACTTACCATTCTGTTCATGACCAATTCTTTATATTGTAGTTCATCGTTTTATTCCTCAACTGCAGCTGGCTTTGAATGCCCTGTTTTATTATTTCTTGTATCTCTGTTTCAACATTAAAATAAAGCTTTGTTCTTACGAAAAAATCGCAGATTAAGTAGTGTTGGTGCCATTTTTTGTTGCATATTATCACCAAGCATGATTATGTAAACATTTAGAACATTGGTGTTGACATTTGCTACACTACCATAAACCGAAAATGTCATTTCGCTCTTTTGTCGAAAAAAGTTGGGAACCTGCTGTTTTTGCAGCTGGCAGATGTAAATTTTCGTGGCCGTTTTTGTTAAAAACGGTTTTCGATCTGTATCAGGGTAAGTTACGAAACCATGTGTGATATTTCGTTTGGACAATGTTGTTGAAAAGACCTCAACTGAACGACAACGCTCTCATTTGTGAAATAGTTTGAATAATACTCAGCGCGTTTTCGAAAGGACTGTTCTATTGAAGGCTTGAGCTCTTAGCACTTCACGGGGATGTCGGCCATCTTACCTGAAGGTCAAGCTTCCTTTGTTGGAAGGTTAATCAGTAATTAGTAGATAGCCTCGTTAGTATCTGGTGAAATTTCCGTGACAGTAGAAAATCAGGACGCATTTGTGTTGTCACTCAATGCTTCTGTAATTCTGAACGGGTGTTCCGATCAACTTACGAAAATATTTCCATGTTAAAGCGACGTTTTTCTGGCATGAAAAGGCATTGCAGTCAGGGCCGGATTCACCAATTGGCTATATAGGCTTAAGCCTAGGGCCTCGAGATCCCAGGGGGCCACCAGCAAACTGGTACGCATAGAGTTAATTTTCGGTACATGATCAGTTCGATGAATAATAGTGAAAATTTTATGTCGTAATTATTAATGAAATTTCGTTGCATTAACTTATCAGATTCCCTTTTAATAACGCCAGGATATTCCAACGAGTTTCCATGACTCTCAATGTGACCCTTGGTCAAGCCGCATGCCGAGTGTTGTGTCGATATACTCAATGCACATCGCCTGCGTCCTGTATTTCCTGAACCGCACCGATTGTTCCGTGTAAATCAGGCGAAACATTTTGTGGCTGTTTGTGTTTGAAATGCACCTCATCAAAGCTTGAGGTTGTACTGCAGATAAGAGCTTGTTCGTAGGGTGAGATAACTGTATGCCCTAGATTAGTGGGTTTTAGTTTATCCAACCGCGCGGACCCTTATTTGTTGGCTTGATGGCCACTAACTGCTCAGGAGAAAGGTCTTTTTCAGGGATCCAACGAATTAATGATGAATTAAAGGGTCGCCATGTCCTAAGAGAGGTTGTCCACAATAAGCATTCGGTGCATTGAAAGTGACAAACTTAGGCAAACAAATTTTAATGAATTCCTAGATGATTTTGTGGTGAAGTAGGCCAGGATAACTAAATGTTTCCTGTGCTCTGTTTAGCTTTACTTGATTCGATGATTGTAGGTTTTGTACATATTTCATGATGACAGCTTAAGGGAAGTTTAAACCAGTGCCATTGCCACGGGGAGCACTGGTGGGATCAGCCCATCCAAATTTAAACATGAAACACTAAATCAGTGGAGATTTACTAAATTTTCAGAATGTCAAATCCCCCTACGCAAATGTGAAGCCCCCTGTTGAAGACTTTCTGGCGGCGGTTCTGGTTTAAAGCTCACATCCTTTCGCGCGACGGTTTCGTTGCGTTCGATTATATTAGCAGTCTGGAAAAGTAACTAACACGTGAATCGTGAACGTATAAGTTGCAACTATTTGGGTGCGTTCTACTCGACTTATTTTGCTCGTGTGTGTGAGATTTTTACAGCCCTGGTAAGCGAGACGCAACGTGGTCTTCACATTGCGCTTTAACGTCTTTATGCCGCCATACATATGTGCAGTGTGTTTGTTCTTTGAGCACAGATAGGGAAAAACATGTGACCATGTGTTTTGTCAAATATTTAACTGTGACGTTTTCGGTTGGTTTGTCTGCAAAAATTAATAATCTTGTGCCCGATAGCTAAGTACGATTTCAACAATTCATTGTCAATTAACGCTTTTTGCATCGAAGGCTGCAACAAGCGCAGTGGTCGTGGTACACTAATGATTTATAATTTTTTATTGACCATAGTTTCAGAGCGTCAATATCGTCATTTTCGGCTTTGCACAAATTGATTAACGCTTTTTCATTTTTCCTTTGAAGTGGATTAGCCTACTAGGCCAAGGATGAACTTCACCAACTGATGCCACCATGGAGTGAGCTTATAAATTACATTCACAATACGCTTTCTGAGCAGAACGTGTTTAGGTAAAACTATGGAACAACACTCACTACAAAACAGATGGAAAATTGAACATTTTCGATAACACGTAACATCTGCAGGAAACATCAAATGCCTTCTAGTAAAAACACCTGCGCATCAAGTAGAATTGCAAGTGGTTGTTTTAGCAACGTTAACAGCAAGCAACTTTCATCACATTCTTGCCCACGCTTGGAAAAACGTTTTCGTTCAAAGCGAGAGTGTGCTCTTCACAGTGGCTCCAGTGGTCGGTGCGTTGCTCCTACAAAAGCAAGGAGAATAACGTAATCGTTCGCCAGTCACACGGTTTGTTTGTTGCGGAGTAAGCTCTGCCTCTAACGCATTCCTCACAGTCACTCCTTGTTGAATGCGCCTCCGCGTCGCGCGCGCTGCGTCGGTCAGTTGGGAGCGAGTGCTGCCTTCGCACTGGCCGTTTGATTTGATCGCTCTGCTGAGCTGCTGTTTCAGCCTCGTGTGTCTGACAATGTTTTGCTGAACCTGGACAGCGTGTTCAGCAGGCTCGCGCTGGTGCTGTGATCAGGATCATTGCTGAATTTGCGATTTTGTGGAAAGCGGCGGTGTCGTCGGAAAGCCGGGCATTTCCCTTACGACGTACAACTAAACATTAAGCGCAAGTCTTTCGCAAGTGATCTGCAGCCAGACCTCTCCGCTGGCAACACTTCGGAGGAATCGCCAACAGAAACGTCCTGTTCAACATCTCCAACCTTACATTGTAAAAATTTGCCACCTCGACCAATCTTTGGGGTTCATGAAAATAAGGAATGAATACGAAATTACTGACATTCCGTCTATTTTCCCCTCAAAGCTGCGTTTGCGTAGTTCCGCAAACATTACATATCAAATCTTAAGATTAGGCAAGATCTTCTTAAATTATTCCCAGGTGTCGTATAACCTCATGAAATTGTACATTTTTTTTCACACAGCCTTACACTTTACCACAAAATATCGCGCTTTGCTATGGATAACAGTGCAACTGATTGGTGTTGGACTTTTTAGATTAAGGTTTCGACAAATTAAGGCGTTGAGATTTTTATGTTATGCCGATCTTGATTTCTGAAATGCAGCAGTGAATCTGTAAAAACGTAGAAATTCTGTTGGTGATTGATTTCGTATGCGCCAGAACAATATAGGTTTTTAAACATCAATCTTTTCGTGACGTTTCCATATAACATATATGCTTGTTCGGGAAGTCAATCTCAAAGCAATTTATAGTGTATTTGTCCACTCCACACGTACCTGTCTAGTCGTTTAAGTAATCATCGGTTCATCAACTTTCGCGTTCAGTTCATCTTGCAGCATGCTGCTGTTAGCGTGGCAAACTTCAAAATGCAGAACCCGTTTTGAATTTTGTCCCCAAAAAGTGTCAATCGTCAGCTGCAATGTCCAGCCCTCGCCGAAGATTTCCTGCAACCGCTGTCAGACGTTTTCAATGAGTAGAAAGCAAAATTCCTTTGTAGTTTTGAATTATCAGCACAACTTCGAAAAAAAGTGGATTTGTACAAATGGATACGACAGTGTTTGAAATAGAAACAAAAACTTTGTTACAGTGAGAAGTGTAATAAAACAATGCTTCACACGTATAATTTTCGTTTGCAAAAAAATTACNTTTTCAGACCAAGATTAAGTCGCGTGCTTTGCCGGACTCNACATCTACTAACCTTTGCGTTCGCTTAAGTGTACTGCAGGCCGATTCCTCGTAAAACACAGTATATGCACTGCTATCGCACTTACCGAATGCAACGGTAAATCTAACCCCGCAAGTGTCCCTTTCACACCCAGAAACTTCGTACGACGTATCGTTCGATGCCGACATACGACGACTACTTCAATTCTCTGCACATCAACCCCAGCCAGGCTGGCCAAGTTGAGAACCTGATGTGTCTGATCGGCAGCAACGCCTATGCGGAGCGTATGCAGAGCGTTTCTTTTGACGAAGTATTGCAAATGTACCGCATGAGTACGAGCGAGCTGGAAAGCAAATTGCAAAACCCTGTGTGCGATCCGAAAACCTTGGTGGACATGCTTAGGCAGGCCTACGAAACTATGAAGGAAATTCTTGCTGCCAATGACCACGTGACGTTTTGTCGGTAAGCTGGTGCTTTAGCTCTTTGATATTGTTCAGAAACTTCTTGTATAATAAATCAAGATTGACACTTTGAAAGTGACACCATATAAGCGAACCACCAAGATTCATTAAGTTTCCAGTCCAGTTTCGGGATAATGTTCTCTCACTCACGAAATTGTCTGTATTAGGCTAATGACGTAACATTTATATATTTCGTAAGGTTTAGAGCAGCTTCTCTGCCTATGACGTCATATTCACGTTCATGTATGTGTGCTGAAACCAAAGTTGTTAATAAGCATAATAATGGCCGACTTTGTAAAACTGCTGCCCGCGAAGAAAGTTCCTATTTGAAAAAGCAAGTTTCATGGACTTGTTTGAAAAGAGTTTTGATCCGTTGTCCAGGCCACTGATAAACATGCAACAGAAGATGGGCAAAATATGGAACAAAGAATGCAGCAAGACTTCCATACTGAAATTTATCAAAGTTAATCTTCCACCAGCTTACGAGCCAATGTACCCAAAAATCCTGCAAGGTGTTGACATTTTGGAAAATGCATTGTTCAAATCTTCCACTGTACCTGGCTGTGAAGGTTGGTGATCAGTTATGTTTGTAAGTTTCTGTAACCAGCAGACCAACAGCACAATACCAAACCGGCTGACTTGAATTCAGTATACTGTACGACGTGGTAGTTACGAGGAATGTGCAGCAACAAGACTTGAACGAAATCATTTGTTTTTTTCGGCGCTGAATGATGGCTGACTATCATTTTCAAAACAATGTTTTGTTTCAATAAAGAGTGTGGAACTCGAAGATAAAATATTGCGGCGAAACGTTGGGTTGTTGCACCAACCGTTTCAAGCAAATCAACTGTAAAAGAAGTTAATCAAGTTTTGATTGCAAAACCTTTGCAAAGAAAAACTTCACCGAAAGGTAGATAGAGCGTGGAGAAACAAGGTTTTGATATTTGGTTGAACGATTGAAATGCGACGACGCACTGAAATTTTTGGTGTAAGGCATGGGTGTCGGAAGGGGGGCCAAGCCCTCCTGGATTTCGAAATTTTCAGCAAAAACGTTGTTTTCCTAGTTTCGAGTGGGAAAAATCAAATTTCACCACTTTTGGCCCCACCCCTGGAAAAATCCCCTAGTGCCCCCCTGGAAAAAATCTTTCCGACGCCCATTGTGGAAGGTAAATTGTTAATAGCTGCGAACATATCTCGAAGTATATTTATGCGCGACCTCGAGCTGATAATGCCACGAGTCGCTGCGCGCCTGTTGAGTGGATCGTTGTATTGCCCTCCCACAACCATTCACCCCGAAGCAAAAAAACAGCGCTGGTCTATTTTGTTTATTCTATTTATCTCTGCAGACGTCACTGGAGGAGGCTCACCGATGATGCGTCTCGCATCTGCCTGGAGTTTTCTACAAGTCCTGTGCCTGATTTTCTTTTCACTGGCGAAACTCTGATTTGAAGCTTGTGCTCTGTGAAAAGGCGAACGTGCCAGCTGGCCACTGGACATATGCGTGGAATCCCGGAATCACTTAACTGGCTTTTTCGCCTGCGTTGTAGTCAGGGCACCGATTGTACAGCAGTTGGTTTTTCTTTGTAATGGATGTGTGATCCGATTCGTTTTCGCGGATTTCAACTAACTGGGTTAACTGTTCAGGTTTCAGGAATAGAGTTGTTTTAATTTCTTCCGTGTTCTCACCAGAGGTTTGAAGGTGGGATGTTTTTTCATTAATTTAACTATAGTTTCACAAAAGAAAAGTATGACAAGAAACAGCTTTTCCTAGAGCTGGCATTAGTTAAATACTTTGAATATGCGTCGCAACTGAACTCATCTGTAATTTATAGCGGCTGAATATGTTGCAAAATTGTAGTTTTCGTCTTCTACCTGAGTCATGTCTGACATCGTCCCACACCTGACCCTCCTCCCCCTCCAACTCTATGAAGTGAGAAAACGCAAATGGCTGTCGGTTGCAACTCGAATTTTGTGTGGACAGACTAGGAGGGTAGCGTTACCAGCATGGCCTACTACGTCAGTTCAGGATACCTCACGCGTTAAACTTCATTTTCGTTTACGCAAGTTCTCATCAGAGCATGTATGTATTCCTAATCTTTCGTGTATGTCGAGTTTTGAGGCACAACTGCCCGTTTTCCGATGAAGCCTCTCGTTGCTTCGTTCCAAGCGTTCTCTATTCGAGTTTCGTTTTACGTGTTCGCTGGTATCATTTGATGGTGTCTTTTCTGTGTATGCAGGTTCGCACTGAACCAAAGGAAAAGTTGACCCACACACACTATATCCGTTGAATATCCGTTCGCATGTAAACGTTAAGGATCTTGAGCTGTTTATAGTTTGCGCCGCCTTCAAATGGCCTTTTGATCATGTTCAACTAAGAGTATCTTTTTTTTGCACTTGATAACAATCGTGATATGCGAGCATGTTCACCAAAAGTAAATGTAACCAACCAGCAATACTAGACGACTACTCAACTCTAACTTGCCCTTAACACAACACCACAATCGTTTTCGTGGACGCTTTGGTCTTTTTTTGCCAGTGTGGATGGACATCAAAAAAGTAGACAGTCATTTTCAATTGTTACTGGCGTGCTCACAAAGCAACAGTGTCGGTTTTGTGACTCAAATCTCCATGCTTCGTTGTTTGTCAACATGTTCTGAATTCCCCCGCTAGCATGTTTGGCAGTTGCTTCCAGATGTAGAATGAATAACATCATCATGATCAAAATTGTTAGATTTTGATAATTTCTTCTTTGCTAAACTTGTATATAACAAGCAAATGATTTCTTCCACTTGAAGCATCCTTCAGTTTTCCGAACCGATTTGAAATATCTCAAATCGAGAAAAAATCCTATATATCGTACTGATGGATAAAGTTGACCACTATTACAGAGGTCAATCCGACAGACACAACACATTTCGTGTAAATCCATGCATTGAGCGTGGCGGATCCCTGGGTCATGGTTGTTGACGACGGAGTAACGGAGAAACCTGCGATCAAATGAACACGCTGAGGTAACTAACGACGTAAATCGGACTCGATGTTTCAAATGGTCAACCGTCAGTGCATGCATTTTTTGAAAATAAAGAAACTAACACCTGCTTGTTTACTGAAGTGCTTTGTAATTGTTTTCCAACTGAGATTGTATCGAACGAGAGCAGATTATTGACGCTGCGAAGTTTGCTTTCGGTCATTTGAGACCAGTGTTCGCATTGCAGACAAACTCAGCATTTCAGGTAAACGTTAATTTTAGATCCTCATTACAAAAACGTGACTGAAACGAAATCAATTGGAAAACTCAAGGCTGATAATTAGTTCAGCATACTGAGAAATAAACAGTAAACATGCACAAAACATTCACAGTAGAAAACGGGCTGAAGAAGTGTTTATCTCGTCCATAGCGATTCTGATCTCGTAAAAGACATTGCAGTTCGCACCAAACAAACTGAACAAATATTACCTGAGCACCAAGGAACAGTGGTAGTCGAATCGAACAAAACAGCCTCTGTAGTGCTGATCGCTTTCGCAATATATGTCAACAACGGCTGGTAACCCGTGGGCAATGAAGATCGGATTGGTTTTAGGAGATTAGTTTTGCTACAGTGCGCTTTCCATGTTGAACTGATCATGCCCCAAACGTTCAGGAAATTTCTGCACAGAATCGTTTGACATCACCAGATGATCGCTGCGAAAATTGAAGGTCCGGAAAAATCTGCAGCGAACGTTCAGTTGATTTGGACAGTTTTTGCGTTTCCCCGGACTGTCATGTGAAAAAAATAATTGCTGAGTTCTACTGAAATGTTTCAAGTTTCTCTTTAATTTCAATTACGATTTTGTTTACAGTGGTGTATTCAGTTCTTCAAATGCGGGGTTTGGTGAAATCTTAATTGTGAGATGGGGCGAGCGCCTTTGCTGCCAAACGTGTTTTGTAAAGTGCAACTCATTGATTTAAAGACGATTACCTTGATGCTAGCCCAGTTTTCGAATTTTTGTCTTGCACATACACAAAAATAAGACGTCTATGTTTGAGTCATGCTCGACTTGTTAACGATTAACACAAACTAGGTCACGCAACTTGGTAGAGTCAATGGTAGGGGTGTTGTGCTAAACAAAGAGGTGTGGAAACGCCGTTCCACGTCTTCCCTCCCACTACAACCCCTGATTTAGGTTAAAGGCGAAGTCTAACACTAAATATTGCTCAAACGCCCTCACACGCACAAGCTCATTTATTTCTTGCAATCCGCCACGCGTAGCAGTTGAAATGAAAAATCTAAATCTTCAAGTGACGTTGCTAGTGCAAAAAGGTGTGGGAACGCCATTCCCACCCCACTACAGCCCTGGTCAATGATGAAGCAAAATGTACCCAGTGACTCCCATACGGTCCTTTGCGTAACTTTACAAAAGGAAATATAATGACGTTGTTATCACAAGCTAGCACGTGAAGCCCGTTTCGGTGTATTTTTCAGTTTAAGATTGTTTTTACTGCACGTGGCAAATGCTGCTACCAAAAAACACTTCTGCTAAACCTGCAAAAGCTTTCTTGGTCTTTGGAAGCCATCATTTCAAAGACAGAATGTGAAGCATTCTCCTGAAGACCAACTATAGCAGAATGATCACACACTGGATAATTTGAAATGGAGGGAAAGTTGTCGATTGCAAGCATGTCTTGCAAAACGTATTGCATTTTCGACGCAAAAGTTTCAAGTGTGCTATTCCACGTTTGCCTTCCTTGAGCAGCATTCTGATCCTGACCTCGCGACTTACTGCTCTCGCAAATGTTTTTAAGTATTGGGGAAAACAATTGTATCCACCCGGCAAGTCTCTGTAACAAAAGCATAAAGTTAATTATCAGCAACCATTGAAAAATCTACGACCTTAATAATGACTACGAGATAGGTGTGCCTCCTGGTGTAGGAGGCAGGGGTGAAAGCGCACCCCCAAAACTATTTATTTGGTGAAAATCCGGGCTAAATCTGTAGACATTTGGGCAAAATGTGTGAAAACCTTCGCATAATTGCTGTATGTGCTTTGATTTTATAAAGGCACCCAAATTGAAAGTGTAGAGATTTTGTTTCTGGAGGTCATTTTCTTTGGAATTCTTTTCGGGCAAGCTTAGAGAAATTTGGTCAAAAATCCTTCGCCAAAAATTTTCCTGCTCTTACACCTTTGCATTCTTCCCTTGCTTTACCACATTTAACAAAAAAGAAAGCAACAGTTTGAAGCAATGCAAAGATTTACTGACAGATGTAAAAAGCAAGTTTACATGGCATATTGCTACTGCAATAACCCTTCGTGATCCATGAGATAGTTTTTTGAACTGTTTTTATCACACGGTTTGAAAAAAAGGGTGGGGGGTGAGCCGGACCTTGCACGTTTGGCACAACAATTCAAAATCCAAACCAAACTGCGGACCGAATCGTGTGAAATAAAATTACAAAGTCCAAACACGAGGCAGGGTTTTAACTATTTCCTCACCGATATGTTCATGCTCCTTACTGATACGGGCAAGGTGTCAATGATACTGGAACACGGGCTACTTAGACAAAACTTTGTGGTGTTCAGGAAACAGCGAAGTAGAGCGTCGGTGTTTTCCCTAAAATAGTAAAAAATGAAACATATTTGAGAGGTCTCTGAAGCCTACTTTCTACGATTCTAGTGAATGAAATAATGGCACCAAATAACAATTTATGGAAATTGCGCCTAAATATAGCAACGAATCCTTCCAGAGGTGCACCTAGCAACTAAATTGATCACTGTAACAAGAAAATCTGATAACTATGCAATGTATGACTTCCCTATCGAAAGGAATTCCTTTACAAGCAATGTATCAGACGCAAAGATCTTATAGAGTATAACATTCGCCTACTAGATAGGCATCATCAGCTCTTATTCAAACAGAACCTGTATGACAATATGACATTTGCGTCTAACTAAATTCTAAAATAGTAATCCCACGAAGTGCTCAAATTGAACGATTCAACGGAAATTGGCCTGGAAAACTTCGTTATATGATATTCAAATCCAGCATTTCGTGTAGGAAATGGGGTGTGACCGCACACCCACCCTTTTACGAAATATCGGAAAACCGTTGGTAAAAATCGGGCAAAGTTTTTAAAGAATTTAAAAAAATGTTCATAAAAATCGTTCAGATTAACATATTCACCACATTAAGAAAAACTAAATAAAAAGTTGATAATGCCACTATTGCTCAGTTTTCTTGAGAGGTTAGAGGTTATTTTTTCACTTTTGGCCGAATCTTATTTCGTCACTTTCAGCATTGTGCTCATGCTGGTCCTACTGTATAGACATGGTTGTAAAAACTTGTCATTACCTCGCAGCGCCATTCAGTCGTTTGAATAAGACAGGGGACGGTGTAGGTATTAACTTAAATAATACTATATTGTAATAAACAATATAACCGCATTGCGCATATTAAACTTTATACTCGGAGCAAAAGACTTTTACTTACTGCTAATAAACTGTTCCCTTAACACTATCAGTAGCTTCGTCCTTGGGAGTTCTGCAGCCTAAATGATCCCCGGTCCTTCGCAGCCTCCCATCCCCCCATGCATTTTGGCGCTTTGCGTGTGAGAGCGAAGGCGTTATACACCATGCAATTTCCTCGGCCGTTTAAAGGTATTATCCCATTTTTTTCAGTTATATTGATCTTACGTCACTGTGCAGCTGTTTCTCTTAGCTGTAGATTGATAATTACACACTTTGATCATGTGAAAGTGAGGGTATGTCTTTCTCTTTGAATAGGATAAAGAAATATTGTGGAGTGCTATCTGTAGTTTCATTCCGCGTTTTTAACACAAGGTTTGAACAGTCTTCAGTGTCAAGACTTTCTAATGAACAAACACAGCAAGATTTTAATCGCTGCATACATTTCATATTTGTATTATGTCTTAATAAGTGGTGTATGGCGGGCCATGCGTGCCCCCCCTAAAAATTTTTGTTTCTGGCATTTTTTTGAAAAACAAACAAAAAATCGTTTCAAAAACTAAGACAATCATAATTTAGTTTCGAAAACACTTTCGTTTCGCAAATGTTTCCTAAATAAAACCATTTTCGTTTAAAAAAAAATTATTTTCGTTTCGGAAACGTTTTCACTTGTGTGAAAATCAAAATCTTTTCGTTTCAAAAACACAAACAATTTTACTTTCGTTTCGAAAACACTTTGATTTCGCAAATGTTTTCTCAATAAAAACAATTACGTTTCAAAAAAATTCTATTTTCGTTTCTGAAACACTTTCACTTTTGTATCGGAAACACTTCGTAAAACAAATCGAAAAAAATTCGCATCAATTTTGTGGTCGTGGCCTATGCATGCCTGCCACCCTCCGTTGAGGGCCAGTGTTTCCACTTGAGAAGGCTTGATTATCTGATTCTATTATGTAGATGTATGGCTCTGGTAGCTCGCGATCGTATTGCGCGTACTTGTAGACTAGTCTGAGTCTTTCTTTGTTGTGACAACCTCAGTAGGTTAGCGCTTCTTTCTTTTTCCGGGCAAAAATCCCAATTGTTAGGCAAAGATGTTTTCTGCCCCCAAACATTTTTGTTCCACTACGGCTGTGCAAGACAAACGTGAAAGTGAGTGCACGTAGCGCACGCAGGAATGCATGACTTAATGCAGCGCACAGACCCATTTTTATCAGCGACAAAGAAGGTGCTTTAGGCATTTGACTGCGGACGAAGTGGTCGTGAATACCAGAATAACATTCTGATTACTTTCACTGCAAAAGGAAAAACAAAGATACGAGCAAAATATTTTTTGCGATTACAAGAAGAAAAATATTTTGCACTGTTTGAAAACTCTAATTAATTACACCAACTGAACGGAAACCATTTGCTAAGCAACTGTTGCAACCTCCCCAGTGGTGTTGCGTTGATTGTGTGATTCACCACGAACGGGATGTGCGCGAAGAACAAAAATATATATTCGTGGCGCGAGCAAGCAATAATAAGAGAGATTGCGACGCATGAGCTCTATTGTTGCTTGCTGCCACGGTGCGAAGCTTTGCGCACATGCCGCTCGGGATTTCCGATCGCAACACAACCACGGTGGCTTTGTTCTGATCGGAACGCGGAAGACATCAACCTCCTTATATGAAATTTGAAAAGCGATCTGGTTGGGAATAAGCGTTCGAACTACAATAGAAAATACTTGTGCAGTCTGGTTCTAGCTTACCGACATGTGGTGATGTTTATGTAAGGAAAATTGCCCAGTAGTAGGTTGGAACAATAGAGCAACTTCTCAACGAAAGACTTCATATTGCAGCCGGGAAGGATCCTTATATCTATTGGTAAAGGCAAGATTTTACTGTTGAAAAGAAAGATATCGTAATTTGCACCGCAAAACACTTTAAGAAGGCGTGACAGTTTATCTCTTTATTCTTTCGGCTAGCCTTTGACTGGGCCTGAAAGCAAATGGGGGCCAAATGGGGAACAGGCGTCGATGTCCGCGTTCTCCACCTTTCCGCCCACGCGATGCATCGTAAATTATTATCGATTCACCGTAGTGTATCATATGTTTCTTTTGGCAAGCGCGCAAAAACATAGAAATTAGTTTATGAGGGTGAGCAACAGTTTCTAGACGAAGAATAAAAGCTATTGACTTTCTCTTGCAAGTTATTATCTGCGTGGAATACGAGCGTAGATTAAAAGACGCAGCGAAAAAATCCTTAAAAGTCAGCCTGTTCAACTGCACGAATGGTTAAAACCCACCTCTTGAATGCGATGGATCGTTGCAACCCGACTGTACATTGAACTGATTGCAGGCAAATTCAGAACAGGTCATGACAAAGCACTGTGACGAGATCCTTTCTGCTCCCAGAAGACTTGCAATTGTCTCTCCACTGCTGGTACTCAAAGACGCATTGAAGCATGACGCGTATTCCGTTCGCACTGGATCGAAAAGAATCGATTCATTCATTTCAATAATTCATTTTTGCGCTGCGTTGATAGCGAGAGCTGGGCCATCTACTTACTTTATCCGGCATGGAGTTCTTGCGTGATGTTTTTTTTTAACGTTCTTACAACGAGATAGTGATAGAGCCTTTTAGGCCAGTGGTTCTTAACCTTTATATGCACTCGTACCCCCTGACCTTTCATCAAATTTTCTCGTACCCCTTGTCTGAAATCAAGTAATTGATAGTAACATAGTTTCATCGCAACGAATATAACGATACAATGAATTTGCAATTTGCACCAACAATCAGACAGAGGTAAAGTTTTTTTTGCTGTTTTTTTTTCAATAATTATGCTGTAGCATGGCTCATCGTTTAAGATAGCCACTTGCTTGCATGTCATCATCGAGCCCTTGTAGATTCCTGGCCTTAGTTTCGATGTCCAAGCGAGTTGAGAAACTGCTTTCACGTAAGTAGGTTGTTGAAAATAGCACTAGGACTTCCGAAGATGTCTTTGCTAGCTGCGAGAAAAAGTTGAGTTGTGTGCACCAGAAGGTACCTAATTATATTGAATGGAAGTTTATTTTCATTTTTCTACTCGTTTTCATTTCAACTAGATCTTCCTCATACCATCATTGTCATCCATAGATTTTAGGTTAAAAAT
>JGI24158J21664_10006942_pt1 | contig 14985 bp, 14 predicted proteins | sample Ectturendosymbi3_FD_21664 | JGI IMG/M metagenome (IMG submission 21664) | reverse complement strand
ATCCTTAGCTTATCACAAAAACCAGACGAAGCTGAAAAAATGAAAAAAACGTAAAAAAGAAAAATGTAAGCCGCCCTTGAATGTAAGCCGCCCTTGAATTTGAGCCGCAAACATGATGAAAAAAAAAACTTTATGAGCCGCGGCTTACAATCGAGTAAATACGGTATAACATATTGTAATTGACTGTAGATGATAGAAAAAGACACTGACTGCAACAGTTTAACATCACGAAAAGGCTGTGCTTTGAAAAGAATACCTCTGGCATTAGCTACTTGGTTGTCCAAATATTTAACATGAGCGTTTCATGTTAAATCAGAGTCGATGAAAACACCGAGATATTTTTAACGTTGTTTACTTGGTTAATGTGTTTCTCACCAAGGTATATCTAAAATGAAGGCGCTTTAAGTTTTTGAGAAAAGCATATAATTGTTTTGTGGAGATTGAGTGACAATTAGTAATTGCAACCAAGTTTCAATTTTCGTTAGTTCTGCATTCACCACGTTTTCCAAATCATTCGAATATTTACAGTATGAAATAGAAGTAGATATGTATCAGCAGCCAAGAGGTGTGATCTCAAGTTTGAGGCGGATGGTAAGTCATTGATGCATATTTAAAAAACAATATGGGGCCTAGGGTGGATCCTTGAGGAACTTCATGACTAACACTGGTTGTGGATGATTTACTGTGGTTGGTACAGTTATTTTCTGTTTGATAAATAACTTGCGAAAAAGTCATTACCGACCCTCGTATGGCACAGTTATAAAGTTTGTCTGTGCGAGATCGGATGATCAACAGTATCAAAGTTGTTTTTCAAATCAAGAAATTGACACAAGCATAAAAATTATTAGCAATCAGAGTTGAAAAAATGAGCGTATTATTTTACGAGTGCCACAGACGTTGAATAGCCACTGCGAAATCCGTGTTGTTCCGGACAAAATACCTCGTCTTGCACTAAGAAGCTTTTTAAGTTGTGATGAATGATTTTTCAAATTTCTCGCAAAAGTACGATAACAACGAAATAGACCTATAATTTAAAGGATTATGTTTATCACACGATTTATATATAGGAATTAGTTTCGCCAATTTTGGCTTGTTTGGGAAAACTCTGATCGAAATGCACCGATTGTAGATGTTGGCCAGATGTGATGAAATGATTTATTATCTGCTTGAAACTTGCGTGAGATGCACGTCTATACCAGCAAAAATAAAAATTTTACAAAATAACACAAAAGTGCTACATTCGTTTTGACACCTACAAGATATTGTATGGCCGAAGTAACGAATTTTGTTGTTGGCTACCAAATGAATGAAAAATGGCGTTTGCAGTACCTAAGCAATCTCGTAGGTTTGCCAGCACGCTTGAGATTTTAGAATACAGGTATACATGCATATGTGGATGAAAGATGTCTCTACGAAACAATGTAGAGATGCTATACAATAATTTGACAAACGGTCATCTTATTTGCCGTCTAGGAGCACTTAGCCCTCTTTTGAGTCTAATACGAAAGGCAAACATTCTAAATACTTTGTATAGGATCAAGAAGGCCTTGACAGAATACACTGTTTTCTCTAGAAGCCCTTGATAGAACACACTGGGTTGTGTCAGATTCAAGCGAATCCATGTTCGAATGAGGTTTGCAAAACCGGATGTTCATTTTAGACAAGTGTTTCGCAAATAGCGATTTGTGTTGCTAACTGTTTTACTTGTCTGTGGGCTTGCACTGCTTGCTTCGAAACTGTTAATCATTATTGTGATTCGTAATATACCTCAGCTGGTTGTTGTTTAGTAACTGCCGTTCACACCAAAAAAACAGCATTTGGACCTTAGGTTTTGCAAATAAATATGTACCATTCGTTCAACAACGCTGGACCTGATATTTAACATAAAAAATCATTACTTTATGGAGTTGAGATGTAAAGAATTACTAAAATAATTTTTTGTTTCTGCGCTGTAGCACCTTCGTTACAGCACGATTGTAAACTACAGTTTCAATGATTGTTCGGCCCTGCATATCCTGTTATAGATTCGATTCGTTCATTATCGTCTGCTGCCCGTCTATTCAAGCAGTGAGTTATCTTGTAGATTTTGAGGGACGAAGATATGTCGGTTAGATTTTTGGTTCCAATATATTTTGACCTGATCTTCCTGTTGACAAACCACCTGCATCAGAGTTTGCAAGAAGCGTAGAAACGATGAAAAGATTAAGGTTGGGACAAGTAAAAAAGTGGAAGAAAGTTGGATACACACAAAAGTTACAATCGAAACAGAGCAATAACCTTTATGTGTTCGTCTACTTGGACTGTGATAAAGGTTCTACAGACCGCATGGCTCCTTGAGATGGTACTGTATCGTGAGGACAAAGTCCCGTAAGTTTTGATCCACGCCCAGTTTGCTTGCAAAATTCTGTTACGTGAATATTTTCAGATCCCTTCCAACTTCGGTTTATTGCACTAAAAGCGGGTATACTTTGCAAGAACTCAATTGGCGGAAATTTTTTTTACGAAAATATTTATAAATAAAGTTCAAGAACATCTTAGTTTTCAAAAATCCTTGTTTTTGTCCTCCTCCTTTGCTTCTTTCTACCACCAAACTTTTATTCAGCCGTTCATCTTAACACAGGTGCTTTCTGTCGTGGCACAACAAATACAAACCATACAGCGCGCCGTGGCCGATCAGAAGGAAGAATTCATTTTCGAAGGTACAACTATTTCTCTGGATCCTTCGTGCACTATCTTCATCACAATGAATCCCGGATATGCAGGTGACTCGCGTTTTTCGGTGCAACGTTGATACGTCGTAGACTCGGGGGCAATAAATATGAAAAACCCTGTTGGATACCGGTGAAGACTAGCAAACGTAGGAGACAAGAGGTCGAGCTGGGAACATGAGCCCAGGAAATAATATTTTATATCTAAGAAAATATTCGGGTGATCGTTGTCGATGTTGTGTTTTGTTGAAAGTTTCTGGCAAGTGATTTCCTCAATCTCAAGATTTTCACAGCGATTACTATTAGTTATAAAAAAATTAAATGTGCCTGCAGATGTTGCAAGGACTCTCTTCGTATGTAGTGAAAGTGTACCACGAACATAAGCAATAACTAACAGTCGTCTTTTTCTTGAAACTGATTTTGATTTTGTGTCAGCCGTTTTTAACAGTGAGTCGCCGTTAAATTTTTTGTAAAATCAGCCTCCTCCATTCAATTTTCCAATTCTGATGATCATTTTGTGACCATTTAATAGCTTGCGCAGCAATTAAAATAATTCTACATTTGTCAGTTTCAATTTTTTGCGAATGTCAGCGCCGAGGGCACTGTTAACCAAACGGTTTTGAAGGAGCCTTGCAAAATGGTGTTTGTCACACAAATATTTGCAATAGTTGTGCGTTGTTCGCAAGGCAATACGATCAAATAAACAACACTTCGCACTTTGCATGGACGGAGTGACACATTTTACTTGCAAGTATACCACCGCGAAATAACAAAACACTATAAGGAGGCGACATACAATCCTGAGCTTCACCAAGCCCTTTCTTCTATTTGGTTAAACAGGGCGTGCGGAGTTGCCTGACAACCTGAAAGTTCTTTTCCGGACTGTGGCAATGATGATACCAGATTACGCGCTGATCGCCGAAATATCTCTTTACTCGACGGGGTTCGTCGAAGCTAGGACACTGGCTGCGAAAATAGTGGCCACTTACCGTCTTTGCTCGGAGCAGCTGTCGTCGCAGCATCACTACGACTACGGAATGCGGGCCGTGAAATCCGTTTTGACGACCGCAGGTGACGTGTCTCGTGACGTTACGCTAAATCGTCTGTGGTTGAACTTACAGTGACACCAACACTTCCGTGTCGAAACAAGGGATATGCAGTGTTTGCGTCATTGTTTGCGCAAGCTGTGCGCAAACATTCGCTTGATTTCGGTATTTCACCTTGTCCCCAACTTTTGTGCTGGGTTATAAACACAAAAGTCGTTACTCGATCGGGCGTGTTGTTCATTAAAAAGTCACAAGGCTGCAATAACAGTTTCAACCAAAACAGTGGAATGGGTCCTGTTCTTCAAAACCAAGTTTGAACTTCGTGCCCATGCATGCGTACCAAGGTAGGTTTAACCGATCCGCATGGTGCTCACATCATGATTTAACGGTAATATTACGGTAAACATTCAAAGCATGAAATGTACTGTTAACTGTGCAAGTTCTAGTTTGTTCTCACGTACACGACAAATCAATAAAAATTTCCACAAGTTTTTCGGTGCCACGCGCTTGCGATTTGGAAACAGTTTTCAATCATCATCTGTTGATACTTATTACGTGTATTTCCAACATGCGCTTTTTGTTTAGTAGAATTAGGCGGTGTTTCAAATAAAACTGTCAGCACACAACTTTTATTCTGTCACTTGCTGCGTACAGAAAACCTTAAGCTGAAGTACGGAGACGAATGCTGTGAGGACGAGCTGATGCTGAGGGCAATCACTGACGTCAATTTGCCGAAGTTCCTTGCCCACGACATTCCTTTGTTTGACGGAATCATTTCGGACCTCTTTCCTCGTGTGCGCCTTCCGAAGCCTGACCATGGATTACTGGAACAGGCAATTCATACCAACATCATTAGCAACCACCTGCAGGTGCTGAAAATTTTATTGTGCATGTGCTCACACGTCAACGCATTCTTTATTCTGTAGCGGTCAGTTGAGCCATTGAAGCTTGTGAAATGTGGCCGACTGTTCTGAGTTTTGTAGCGGTTTCTTTTTTGCGCTATGAGTCTGTGACTCATATTTTATTACTGACCGTTAAACAGCATTGAAAATGACTTTTAGTCATTTCAGTATGCTCATATGTCTTAATGACTACAGCCTTTACCGTGGTTCATTGAGAAGATCATCCAGTTGTACGAAATGATGAAAGTTCGACACGGCTTCATGGTCGTAGGCCGAGCTCTGGGCGGAAAGACAAGTGCGTATAAAGTACTCACGGCAGCTCTGAGCGAAATATCTGTTCTGGATCAAGTGGAAGAATACGCGGTGAGATGTTGATTGATGTTTGCAGCCAAACAGCTTAATGGTTTTAACCACGTCTTTAGACGAAAAGTGATTTATACAGTGGGTGCCATCGACTGTAAAGTTCATAGTTATGTAAATGTTGTCTTACAGCGTATTTCGATTCCCACAGGTGAGTCTTATTTCAAGCACTAATAGTCTAACGACTACAGGGCACGTGTAATTCTTTATTCTCTTTCTTCAAATAGTAAAATTATTCACTGCTTACGTTGCAATAAAAAGCAGTTTTGTTTCAAGCCAAATAACGAAGGTTACTGTTTGTGAAGATAAGCAAAAGCAACTTTTCTCAATTTTTTCACCAACGTTTATTGAAATGTTATTCACAGTCGCAACTGCAAAAAATAGTAACTACCCTTTAGTGAAAGTTGATAAACATGTGTAGCAAATGCTTGTTTTTTCTTTTTACAGGTCCACTACCGCGTAATAAACCCCAAAGCTGTAACCATGTCTCAATTATACGGCAGTTTTGATCCTGTTTCCCATGAATGGTCAGATGGTAAGCCATCGGGATTCTCTTAAAGCTTTGTATCTCATTCACTCAACTGCTCTGTTATCATTTGGCACGTGGTACTTTGAATCTACTTTTTCGTGTACTAAAAAGTATCCACATGGAGAAAGCGTTTCTTAAAATTTGCTGTCAGACACTCTAACGCAAATACACCACAGAGTCACTCAATACAGTTGAACTGAAGCTGCCAAACCATGGTAGACGTGGCCTGGCTTTCACCGCAGTATAGATTAGCAAAAAATCAAAGGAGCTTTCATTACTACCGTAACCATCACAAAGCTTCGCGGAACTCTTCGTACTTTCTTCCTAAACTTCCATGTAAGCTTGTTTGAAGGACAAAATTTTGTTGCTGATCGGACGTGTTTGAGAAGAAATGCTTCGTCACATGACCCTGTTCCGCACTTGGCTTTTATTTGGAAGGACTTGTGACTTGTTGAAATGTCTGTCTCCACGCGAAGCTAGTAGTGTCTAATCAAATAATGAACTTGAATCATGCCTTGCAAATGTTTTGCCCACTCTATTGGTGAATAGTAAATTATCATCGTCAAATGTTTTGCCCACTCTATTGGTGAATAGTAAATTATCATCGTCAAATGTTTTTCTTACGTAGTCTAAAATGGAAGAGACCCGTTCATTTGCCTCATCTTTTTGTAGCCTGCTGGTGTACTGTGGTTTATGTTGGAGAGCTTCATTTTGTCTTGTTAAGGTATCTTGGCAAACACGTTCAGAGAGCACGCGAACAGCGCAGACAGCGACCGAAAGTGGTTGATATTCGACGGGCCAGTCGACGCCGTCTGGGTAGAAAATCTCAACACGGTGCTGGATGACAACAAGAAGGTAATTGAGTCTAACTGCTTCGATGTTGCTCTTGCGCTACCAGAACGAATTGAACAGCTTTCCTGCCTTGACGCTTCTTTCTGTAGGAACCCGAAATCAGATTACGTGTTTCTGTGACACGTGACCTCCGTGGGGTCCAGCCAAACCATTTTCGACATTCCTGCATCGAGTTTTACTCATTTCCATTACAAACTCGGATGCGCGCAGCGAAACGCACATTTCAAATTAATTTTATATAGACTGTTCTTTTGGGGGTAGAAAACGTTATGCGCGTTTATGATCTGCTTTGTTTTCATATCATTTCAGGATATCTCTACTGCAAAAACTGGCATTCCGATGTTGTATCTGCTGCAGAAAAACATTCCGCGTAGCTAATCAAACACGACCCGTCGGTATAAACATCAGGTCACCTCGGGTCTTAAGAGACCGCAATCTTCTGTTTATGGGCTTGCAGTGACATTTTTGAAAAAAAACTCAAACATTATTCGATTTGTCTCGGATATTCAGAAAACGTAAAAAAAGAACAGATTTTCCACGTTTTTCATAGCAAATGGAATTTTCAAAACCTCGGGTTTTTCAATATCCATAGTTACGTGAACGTGGTGCTAGCGCTGCTCTGGTGAAAACTGAAGTTGCTGAGCAGGCGTGCCAGTGCTTGTTTTGATGTTTTGATAAAGCACTGTAAGCGTTCTGTTTCACGACTTCGATTTGGTTACATTAGCGTGCATTCCATAAATTGCAGTGGTGAATGCTTGATCGCTACTTGCTTTTGAATGTATAACCCATGCAATAGCAACTAATCTTGAGACTTCACTCATTTCTTTCTGTCTAGTTATGTTTGATGAGCGGAGAAATCATTGCAATGAGCGCGAAGCAGAACATGATGTTCGAGGTGGAGAACCTTGAACAAGCCTCTCCAGCAACTGTCAGCAGGCAAGTTGAAACACTTTTTTCTACAAGCCATGCCAGTTAAAACTGATTTGCTGCGCCTGACTCTGCTGTTATCTGTGCTCATTCCAAGTCGTTTGCGCTGTTTGTTTACCAATGAAAAAATGAATCTAAAAAAAGACAGTATGTTAATTTTTTTCATGTATATATTTCGGCGCGCGGTTTTTCGCGATGCCAGAATGGAACGGGCTAAGATGAACCAAAAGTACCAAAAAAAATCAATAAAACGTTCGTTCAGATGCGGAATGATTTACATGGATCCCGAAGAGCTTGGTTCAACAACGCTTGTCACGTCGTGGCTGCAAACGTCGCTTCCGGACTCGCTGACAAAGCAGCAGAAGGACAATGTCAGGATGCTCTTCAACTGGCTGGTAATTTTCCGGTTGCCTTCTTGTTCGGTTGACGTGCATGGAGGCACTTGATTCTTCTGTAGTGTTTTGTGCTTCGCTACGCTCACCGTCATCATCTACGTTCACCGTCATCATCCACGCTTTTGCTTCCAAAAGGTTGTAATCGTACACTTGGCATTAAACAGTGATTGCTTTTGTCGTGGGTCTGTTGAAAAGGCGCAACATGATGACAATGGCAGGTCACGAGTTTATGTTTTGATAAAATTTTGGAACAGTTAGAGGATTTGCATCGTGCCGCGCTTCATCGAAATATTGTTGTATTTTTAAAATTAACATACAGCGCGCCACAAACGACATTTCATAATACACAGCGAGTTTAGCGGCCATTAGTGGTCTCGGCTAAGAGCAAGTCCTTTGAGTATGGAATTTAACTTTGTAGGCTGCACTCGTGGGAATTCCTAGGAAATTTCCAGACAATGGCGAAAAAGTCATCCCTTTGCTATAGGAAGGTGTCCAACATCTTTTTAGTCTTTATACATTGAATTACACCCTTTGGTTGGAAATCTGTTTTTGTTTCCGATTGCGCTACAGAGCTGTTCAAGCCCTAAAACATAGTCAGCGAAATTAATGAAACTTGATGAAAACACAAATTTTTCTTTTGAAATTAGTGCAATTCTTTCTGATCGACAGTTTTTTCAGGTTGGGGCAGACAAATACTGATTGTTTGCTGGCATGCAGGTGCCCATGCTTGTATTTAATACTGCTGTTGTATCGTCAGGTTCCAGCATGCGAGCAGTTTGTCTTGAAGCATTGCCTGCACATACTTCGTCTCTCAGCCATGCATATGACTGCCAACTTGCTCAAATTGTATTCGTGCATGCTAAAAGACTTAGAGTAAGTTGAAAATATTTCTTTGTCATCTTTGCATCACAATGAGTGCTTAACACGTAAAGCTCAACCTGACTGTCATTGACTTGCTTCTCAATAATAATAACCTGCAGGACGTGCGAATAAAACACAGCAACCGTCTTGAAGTTTTTCTTCTAAGGTATGCCTTGTGCTTTTAAAAGCATCGCATCTATTCAGAGGCCACTTCCCTCTAGTTTCTGACCTCGCTCAGTATTTTTGATGAGCAAGAACGAAATTTTCGAGGCATGCGTTTTGAATTAAATGATTTTGATTTTTTATGTATGTCGTGAATGAAAAACGACATTTTTTCTCATAAAACTATTCTGCTGCCAATCTCGTGCAATTTTTCGCAACAGTGCTATCGATTCTGTCGCTGACGACGACGCCGCAAGCGTCTCGACGATGATGACGGACGACGTGTCTCCTGAGCCGAAACTGTCGGTGTCGGACGTCAAGGTGGGCGAGTTATCTGTGTTGTTTCTCAGAACAAATGAAAAACGATTGATTGCTTTCTGCCGGCGCATGCTTTTTAACACCTTTTTTGTTTTTTTTGCTTTTTTTGTCATTCTTGCCTCTTGAAACGACATCCTGCGCTGGATGCGCGCGAACGCATTTTAAGCATCGGAATGTTGTCAAGCGCGTGGAAATTGCGTGTTCCGCACAATCGCGTCGCGCAACTAAGAAACGGGGATTTCTACTTCAATATGCTGTCTTTGATGTATGTAGACGCTACAGCAGTGCGCACTCAGTTTTTTTCCGAAAAGTTCTCTACCTTTTCAAAGCATCGCAAAGAAAAACGATGCCGATATTAAATGGATAAGCTTTTGAAAAGAGCCGTCAATGGCTGATTTTCTCTAAATCCGTTGCAGGCAATAGAAGAGCGGGGAAACATTGTTGTCGCTCACTTTTTGTTTTCCATTGTCTGGTCCGTTGGTGCCTGCCTGGAGAAGCAACATCGCGACAGGTTGGTGTTAAATGAATTCTTTTCACTCTAAGACTTTGTTTTTTATTTGTTTTTGGTGGTCGTTGCAGCACTTGCCTACCTCGCGCGACATATCCACCCAGCCCGTACTACACCGTGACGTTAGAACTGATGCAAGACACCGCAAGCGACCCTTTAAATGCCAATGCCAAGATCGCTCGAGGTCGCTAGTGCATCAGTACTCCATCCAGATCTCGTGTGCTCACAGCCATAGCAAAATCTTAGAAATTAGTCTGCATCAGTAGCATTTGCGCTGTTCCGCAAAATTTCATGTGACGCATCCGAAGACATCAGCGGTTCACAACAGCATGGTAAAACCCTAAAAGTGCAGACCATCGTAGGGCTACATCTTCGCGTGGATAACCGCAAACTCAGTGCGCAATTCAGTGAGGAGGATATGCTATCTGTGTACACGAAGCCCAGCTGAGAGTACATTGGTATGCGGATAGGGTTCAACAATGTGTCGATTCAGACTTCGAGTCAGGAATGCCGGGATGAGCCAAAAAATGAGCATTTTAGTGCTTTAAAATTTCAACACTTCTGCATAGCTGCTCAGGTGCTTCAATTCGCAATTTTTCAAAACCGCGTAAATTGCAGGTTCAACGATTATTTTCGGGATCTTTTGGACAACGATGGTGCAAAGCTCGGGTTTCCTCGTCCGCGCGAGCTGCGTTTCGCACGGAGTTTGCTGATACCCAAGCGTGGCAGCGTGTTTGATTACGTGTACATCAAGAAGAACTATGGATCGTGGCATCGCTGGGAGAGCTTGGCTGGCTCCACTCAGCTTTCGGAGTCAATCAGGGTATACACGTCGCCTTCGTTCTTGCGTGGTTTGCTTCAGTCTACCAACGTTGATAATGACTTTCAAAAGTTAGCATAGAGCTTTTCTAGCCTAGCTGAGCATTGTTAGATGAAATTACGGTGCCGTTTAAAAAATGAAGATTTTGCGGATGTTGTATAAGAACCAATCTAAAAGCACCAAACTGTACAATTTATGAAAAACTTTAGATGAAAAATGTCATTTATGTTGAATTTAAATTTGTATACGAATTCGCGCAGATGATTTATGTTACCTTTCAAGATTTTGCATGCAGCAATCATCATAACAATATTTATTTCCTAGTTTTTTGCATTCAGCATACCAAGTTTTTTCCAATTCCAACAATTTTATAATCTAAGTACGCACTTTTCTTGTACAAGGCAATGCCACTGGGAGTCGGCGGCTTCACAATTTTCTGAGCGACCAAGTTTTAGTTTTTGGTGTATTTTGCGCTCATTTCAGCTCCACTACTAAATTTCATTGTTGAATGTAGTTTTCACTTATGAATGAATTTCATTTTGAAGTTTTCACCTTCAAAACGTTTCGGAAAAGATTCCACACTACGCGGCGTTGATTAGCAATGCGATTGTAATAGTGTTTTACACTTGCTGTGGTAAGGCTGATTAGGCATTACTTGCAGTGATGTATGCTGAAACAGGTGGTGGCAACACACGTTTGCTACGAAACTGGAGCTGCTAGACTGCAGAAAATGGCGTGGTAACGGAATGATAACCTCTAACGTTTAGGTTTTCATCAACTTCACGTAAGACATGCTGTTCAGGAATATCCGGTAGAAAACAATGTCACCCGTATCGCATGAGAATTTGCCACTTAAAGCACTGCTATTTAGCAAACAGTGGTCACGACAATTCCGCCTTTTTAGTTCCGCTTTGTGGAGCACCATTTCAGTTTCGTTTAATTTTTTCAAGGCTATCATCTTTAACTATTTATATCATGTTACGACATGACCTTTTTCTCATTCTTTGTTTCAAGGAGAATTTGGAAAGTCAGGTAATTTTTAGCACATCATAACTGCGATGTATGGCGATAGCTTTCCAATACATTCATTGAATGTATTGACGTAACACTGTGAAAGGTGCTCGCAAAGTTGCACGCTAAAAAGTGCTTATCTGTTGATTTTTGTCGAGCACTTGGGATTAACATCGCTGTGTGCCACGCACAGCATGACGCTTGTGGATATATGGGGGTGTTCAGAAGAAACAACGTATTTATTGAAGTAGGCCACGTGCGTTTCAAGAGTTTCCTTATACTGGAAGGCATAGAAGCTAATAGCCTTACAACCATACGGACAATCAGCAAATTATGATGCTTTCATGGGAAAACCTTTTGGCTTTCATTTATGAAGGTTTAAGCAAAAAATTACTGAAAATGTAGCGCGAAATATCTTTGCTTCAATGGCAAAGAAAGCGGGGGGTTGTTTTGAAAAAAAATGTTCATTTCCAATTTCCAATAGAAACATGATGTTATAGCAGTGCGGCATAAGCTTCTCTTTTTATGAAATGAGGTGTTTTTTTACTTTACCTTACCTGAGAGCTTGGAACTGTATCTTTTGCTTTAACGCATTGCATGACATTTGCGAACTTCATGTGGAGTTTAAAGTCACGTTGTTTTTATTGCGGTTGTTTTGCTTCACTGGTGGTGTCTTCGTAGTACAATAGTAGTTTCATTGTAGATGGTAGTGGATCTGCAAAAACACTTTAATGTTACTTTTTTCTCAATCGCCGCGCAAAACTCCAGAACGGAAAGTTTTAAGTTGCGAAGCTGCGATTCTTCGATTGATAAACTACCGCAGCCTCTAAATCTTGCTTACGAGTTCCTACTAATAAAAACAAACAACTTCGTCCACTCCAGGGGTTGGGAACCTGCGGCCCGCGTGATGTGGCCCACGTCAGAATTTTCGTTAACAAGATTTTGTTGATATTGTGTAAGCAAGTGAAAAAACATGTTGGATTTGCGTGTTAAAGTATATAACATGTGCATTTGGTTGGGTTTCTTTATCATAAGATAAAACTTGAATTTTTTTGCGGCCCACCTGTAATATTCCACAATTAATGTGGCCCGCGATAGTAAATAGGTTCCCCATCCCTGCTCTAGTCGCTAACGAATAGTATTAAACTTTTTTTACACACTGACACTTTAGATGGTCGATTTTTAATGCGTTGCATTTGCACCAACAGAACATCGACTTACGTTGTTTACTGCATTTTTCGTTGTTCTAACAACTTTGACGTACAGACAACGCGTTCCTGTTGCACTTCTTGATGCGCGTCAAGGAAAACAAGTTGGAAATTATTGATTTAACCTGAAACCAAAAATCGAAAGCTCGAATCTGAACAGTATCTCTTCTTTCGACGTGCTTTGCAGTGCGAAGATATCATTGGACAGTGTTTTTTCGTAGACGTAGGGGCTGCAGTAGTGAGCAGCATATTTTGCGTGCGGTTTCGTCACGGAACCTTACATTTCTTTCATGCTTTGCCCTCTTGCGCCATCTTTCGTCATCCTGCCATGGCTACTTTGCTACTTATAATGACTCGGTGCAATTCTGCGTTGGTGATGTTTGCAGAAAGACCATCGCCTCGCCAGACAGACGGTGAGCCAGCATGCTTCATCTTTACTGACTGTTCACATAGAGTTTTCTGTTGCTTTCGCGTTTTGCTGCTTCATAGATGATCGTAGGTTTTCACTTTCTTTGTACACTTTCATCCAAGCAAATGCGCAAATTCAGGTCAAGGCTTAATTTCACACAGCCTAACACAGGGCTGTAAGTACAACGACCTAAGACAAGCAATTGTTATGAAACGATAAGTGGCGTTAAACAAGCGGTTTCGTCCTGACAAAAATTATTCTTTTGGCGATCGTCGAGCAACTTGTTGATACCCTGCAGTCTTGCTTGTGGGCTGTGCAGCCTTGCCAGTCACTGATCAGAAACCACCACTCGTTCATCGATTTGGCAAAACTCTGAGCATAATCCTCTTGTCTCACTGTAAAATGCGATGCTGGGTTGGAGAGATGAGCTGTAGTTAACACAGGAAACCGAACAAATGTGAGTCTGGAATGTTCACCACCGCAATTTCATACCTGCTAATGAGTGAAGTTATGATTAATTGTTTCCTCTCGGATTCACTATTTTTTTCAATTAAGTTCAATTTAAATTTATTGATTTTCCGTAAGTTTGGACGCATGGTCACTGGTATCAGCTACAAAAAGCATTGACTTGGCACTGAACTGGCACCTTAGTATCAAAACTGTGAAGGCTTCAATCATTGGTGCCGAAGGAAATGCCGTGACGGCAAGATCGTTGCCGACTGTTGCACACAACACAACGAAACGACTGCATTTGCTTGTGACGAAAGAAAGCCCTAGTTTTAGTGAGTGAAGTAAGAGTTCTTCGGTTTGTGTTGCAGCTCAATAACACCATCATCGACACCGTAGACACCTGCAGACAAAAGTATTTTTTGAACAAATTGCTGGATCAAAACCAACCATTGCTTTTCGTGGGGCCAACTGGCACGGGCAAGTCCGTTATTTCGAAAGCGTACTTGCGCGACTTGCCTAAAAAACAGTTTTCCATTTGTCATGTGAACTTTTCAGCGCAGACAAGCGCTAGCCAGACTCAAGACATGATTTTCTCGAAGCTGGACAGGCAAGTGTCGATTCTTTCATCCTCAGTTTTGTCATTTGCTGGTGCAGGCATATTTACATTCTTTTTGTTTTGGGTTTTCAACTGCTGTTGTTGGAAGTATGTCTGTTTCGTGCCAGTCTTTGCAATTTTTTGTTGAGATTTTCGGTCTTTTTTTAGACGTCGCAAGGGCATTTACGGACCTTCACCCGGAAAACGTATGATTGTCTTTGTGGACGACTTGAACATGCCCGCTAAAGAGCGTTATGGCGCCCAGCCTCCGATTGAACTCCTCAGACAGTGGGTTGATCACGGACACTGGTTTGATAGAAAGGTACATCAAGCGGCTTACGTAAATTAACTTCGTTCCTGAGTCTTGGTCGTTATGCAGAGGCTAAATTGTAAGTAACTGCGTACGGGTTACAGCGATAACATGATTTACTGCTTTCAGAGGCGAAGAAGCAATGGAAGATTAGCCGGGTAAAGATAAGCAGGCGTATAATGTGTTAAGCATTTTGCCAATTTTTGAAGTAAAACTCTTAGCTGAAACCGTTTGTGATTCTTAGTTGCACTGGTGGTTAAAACTTTTTTCAAATCGAACAGTTGTCAAGCTTAAAAGTGCGGCTTAAAACATTAGGTTTTAGACGATTGTTTTTGCCACCACTCGTAACCTGTTTCTGAAAACTGCGGAGTTTACGCAAGGGTTGGCCAAAGTTACTTGATTTATGAAATAATGGTCACAAACGACCATCGGGGAGAGCCGCAAAGGCTTCTTGCTTCAAGTGTTTTTATTCGGCCTTCACTTATGACGCAACAATACGACACGTGCTTTCCTGAGCCGTGGTTCCGCTAGCTTGCCATGCCATAGTGAGCATTTCAGAAGGCTGTTGCTCTATCTTCTCATGTATCGTAGGCGGATCCAGGATTTTTTTAGGG
>JGI24158J21664_10006941_pt1 | contig 14986 bp, 7 predicted proteins | sample Ectturendosymbi3_FD_21664 | JGI IMG/M metagenome (IMG submission 21664) | reverse complement strand
TTCTTCCACACTATGACGAAATAGACTTTTGCGGCCCGCGGCGAGTTTATGTTGATCAATTTGGCCCTTCGAGCTTTCTGAGTTGTGCAGGCCTGCTGTACTGTAACCAGGTTCATCATTTTCAAATTTTCTTTTCACGTGCGTTTTACACACGAACAAGTTAATGTTTCCTCCAAATTGAACAAGCTCTTAGAATGTTTATTACCTATGTAAAATAACCCAGCTTCAGCTAAAATATGAGGCTGAGCCCGAATGGTCCTGCGAGGCCATACAACTCCTCCATAATAGTAAGTTCCCAGTCTTGATTCTTTCGTCCTCATATGGCTGTGATGAGGTGCTCGCAAAGTGGAAAGCATCGTTGTTCAAAGTAAAGCTAAGGGAAAGGTGGAATTCAAACAGTACAACCACTTCGAATGGTAATGCTCTTCGTGAAGCTCTAAAAATCTCGCAGACTGCAAAAAGTTTAGTGAAACAAATCAGTTGAGATCCATTACATGGCCCATCTCAATTATATATTGTAGTGCCTCAGCAATGACCGTTCATAAACAGTCACTGCAACAATAACCTTTCACATATCGGTAAATTATACAAATAGGATCAGTTACATTTCGAACCCAGACCGAAGAGCTAACCAAACTGAAATTTATCACCTGGACAGTTCAAATGCAAACTTCCACATTCCCGAAAAAGCGTGTGATTAAAATTTGTTAAAAAATATTAGCTTTCCGTGTTTACAACAACTGTGGCGCAATCTTTAATTCCATGTGTCTTTTAAGTATAAAATGCCATGTTTTGATCATAGGGCTATTCAACAAGACGCACGACCCCTGTGACTTCGTATTTCGAAAATAAAAATGTACCTATATATGAAATAAACAAATAGATTTTTCGTAAACTTTTAGCAAACGCCGACGTGTTTCGTATTTTGGCAGTATGTAAGCTCGGAAAGCGGTCGATAACTTTTTGAACTCAAACTTTTGTCCCCCGAATCAAAAACTTTGTATATACCACTGTTTTCGATACATGACCGCTCATCCTACACCGATCAATACATCACTACGCAGCAGCGCCAGCTGTAGGTTACCGAGAAGCCGCTCTAATCAATCGAACGGTTCTTTTCTCGCCTCTTTGAATGTTGAACTCTTTGTAAATACATAGGCTAACGAATTCAAGTTGTCAAAACCTTCAAAGTCTTGTAGATTCAGAGTAAATGACGACCCGAGGAGCAAATGTTTGCACGTGCACTTCAAATATTTGCAGCTTTGAGCAGAAAGCAAAGTTGCAGCTTTGAGCAGGACTGGTAGTTTGGCAATGTTTTTCTTTGTGGCATCAATGCCGGAAGTTATATATAGGGATGCACAAGGCATTTCTTAAATATAGCAAAATAAGCGACTGCCATAGCACACTCGATTCCCAGCAAAAGGAGGTAAGCTGTTAGTGACTAATTTACATTTGCACACAATCGCGCCTTTCGCATGCACTCATAGTTTGTCTTTATAACTGACTAACAAATACAGTGAAATAGCTTAATAGCACATTCAAAATAAAACCAAGAGTAATTCTAAAGTTAGGGAACCGCGCACAATCTCTGGTGACGTTAAGGTTGGGGTTAAATCCCTTCCACTCTGTAACTCCAGTCTACTTTGTACTATAATAGTTTAGAATTTGGGTGTTGAAACATCAGTGCTGTTCTTTGCTAACTTAAATCCCTAGCGAGCAGGTTGAATGATTCCTAACTGGCAGTTATGACGTATGAACGAATTGAAACGATCGACCAGAAAGTTAAAAATGGCGTCCTCATACGACTATTTTGGCCTATTGCAGTGTTCGCTTCTATGGCAACGAACGTGCTTTAAAGAGTGATGTAGGAATCTCAAAGATCGTAGATGTCTTTGGTTTCTAAATACACAGTGCTAATTGTTTATAACACACTATAAGCACCAGTCCACCCATTCTGTACAGGAATCTCCTGAAAAAAGCTTTTGTCATTGACAAACACTTAATTGCGGTCTTCCAATTTGCTGAAAAACACTTCATATGTCATCTTAATATCGAGTGTGACAGTTTCACAAAAGGCTTACCTTGGTCCTTGACACATTGAATAATGCAACCCCTACATTCAATGCCTATAAGTTGTTAAGCACTGCTTTTGGGTTTTACACAGAACATGCAGTTGGCATTCATACTGTTTTTACAAGTGACGTTTCGCAAAGAGACAAAGGTCAAGGTGCTGTAAATGTTTTTTTTTGCGTGAAGCTCATGAAAGGTGGCTGACCTGTTTCCTTGCTCCACAAACCAGTTCTACTGTATTAGAGATTGTATCCTGTGCTCTGTTCGTGAGCTTTACGCAAAAAGAACTGGGTTAACCACAAACTGTGCAGTACATTATCACAAAACTGTGCAGTACATTATCCCACGGCTGTGGGTGCTTTCTTCGTGTGACGTTCGCAGGACATACGTACATATTGACTGCAGCAACCTTTTCTGTGGGTTGGAGTTGACGCGAAACCTGTCTTTAGCTAAATCTGTTTGTGTCCACTCTGGTATCTTTTGTGATGGACACACAGAAAAAATAAATGACTTGCGGCTTGCCATGCCGTGTTATACTAAACTCCGCGCATTTTTTTAAGATTTTGCTCGTTACAAAGACAATCGGTTTCTTAACCATAGAAACAACGGTTTGTAAAAAACGAAAGGTTTGTATTTGCTTACGTCTTGAATTGGCAAAACCCTGAATGCAGGAGGTCTGTGTCAGCACGTCCCAAGCGGGCGCATTTTAAGGAACATCGAAGAAAAAAGGTGTGATGTAGTGTTAACATTTCATCAAATCTAGAAGAAAATGGGAGTTTGAAATAGTTTATCAAAAAATTATCAAAATTTGCTGGTGGTTTGCCAAGTTTTTTGTNTCCCCGTTAAATTGTTTCAGCACTTTCGGTTACGTGGTGTAAACCTGTTAACGTCTGTAGTTGCTACTGATGAAAAGCCGTTTAAATGAGAAGCCGTCCTGCAATTGTTACTGTTAAAAAGTCATCACCACGTAGTGGAGCGGTTTGAGATTTCACTTAAACGTAGAAACACATAAAGATATACTTGGTGAAACAAACAGCATGTGCTCAATATCAGTGAAAAAGTTACGTTACGTTCTTCCCACGCTAGTTCCAATATGCTGCATATTTCAAACATTATGCCACTCGTTTGCTGGCTGTCTCAGGTGTAAAAGCAAAATGTTTCAACTTGCCAGATTTGCGCTTTTAACTATTCAGTGGGTATGCTCTGAATAGGCATGTTTTCATTAGCTTTCATCATTTTCTACGTGCTTCGGGAGCAAGCTTTACCATCATTTTCGGGCTTATCTATGTGCTTGAGAGCAAGCACAGCGGATTAGTTTTCAACCAAAAACGAATAATTTTCAAAAGTCAACCACCCGAGATCACTCACAACGGTAACAGGAAACACGGAAAAAATTTAAATTGTTGGATCTTTTAATGAACAATGCCGAAACTTTGCATATTGTTTGAAAGCTTTATTTCTCAGTTTTTCTTGGGTTCATTTCTTCGTTTCTCCAAATATTAATTAACCAATCATAGATATGTATTCCAAGGTTAATGTCATTTAAGTATTATATATTGCCAGTGTCATTGTTTCAACATTGGAAGAACTGTTTTTATTATAAAAATGATGATCGAATTTTTATGAAGTCCCACCATGCTATTTGGAAAAGCAAAAATCTTTAGCACTTCTTAAAATTACCGACGAAAATTTGTCTTAGATAGTGGGAAGGTTTACCGAAAATTGCTGTATCTAAAGATATCAGAACCCACCGCTAATTCTGCATCATGTAACATTTTTGCAACCTTTTGTGAGTTAACGCCCTGACCATATATACAGTAGGTACCTGATAAACGAGCTTCTGGAAGAAGCAGCTGTCAGTAGCTCTGTCGAGGTAGCTTGCAGTAGCTTGTAAATTTTTTCTGCTCTTGCTTTAGCTAGTTCTAGCAACCTAGCATTTTGCAATAAGCGGACGCCATTTTAAATTCTTTGCACAAATTTTCTAAACATATTACTTCATTACACACTGATATATACATATCAGGGAGTATGCGTCGTTTAAGCTCAGCACGATATTGTTTTCAGCACTCTTACTACTGCTGTTAAGTTGCTTCACCATATTTGCCGGTATTACCTGCTCGCGTGTTTGTTCACCGGCGTCTGATTTTGACCAATCAGAGACTACCTTCCGCGTTCTTTGAAAGCGGATACGGGGAAATATGTTCGGGAGATCCCCGAACAAAAGGTCCTGGTGCTTTACCGAAAAACCTACCGACGCTTTTGTGCCCCTTTTAGTCAACGGAGTCTTTCCTGGTTATTGGATCTTTTATTCCCAAAAATTAACTTATTGTCAGGAAGTACCACATCTCCAACGGAAGGAGTATAACCAGTGTAAACAGCAGATGCCATTAATATCCAGCTACAGTAGTTCGTTTTAACATGGACTGTCAAGATGCTTTTGAGACTCTTCAGGCAGGGACGCTGGAGAGCGATGGCATTGCCTTCCCAGCCTTTTCAATGTGGGGCTACGAGGGTGACTTTCCATTCAGTAAACACTGCATGTCATGTTTATTTTTATCAATTTGTTTTGATCGTTCTTTCGACAACAAATGTTTTCGTTTTGTTTACTGATTTTATGAAATTTTTATGAAAGTCTTCTAGCCTAAATATCTGGAGTTTTGTCATATGATTACTATTTTGGAAAGAAACAAGCGTATTGTTTGGGATTTTTTTGCTTTTTATTAGTTTCCCTTGCCCTCAACTTTTTACTGCCATCCCTCCCCTACCACTGTTATAGCGTCCCTGTCTGTTACACAAGCTGGTATTGGTGCATCTTTTAACTGCTGACATGAAATGAGTAGAAATTATTCAAAAACTACTGTGAAAACTGATAAACGACAGAGCACCATTACAACCGCTCAAACTGGCTCTACTTTTTCGCTAAGTCTCAATATCTTTCAGCTCAGCTTTCTTCTGAGTTTTCTGCAGAAATTTTTGTATGCGCTCATGCTGCCATTCAAAGCTGCTCCCTTCTCCCTTTAGATCATGCTGCAAAATAATCACGCGTGGATGCAAGTAAGAATCAATCTCGTCGTGTTAACGGTATCTTCAGTTCCGATAGATGGAGGGAAACAATGTATTGATACTTGCACACCGCTGCTACTACTACAAAAAAGCAGCATTCCACTCATCAAGCAAATCTAGCGTGCAGTCTAAAATCCAGCTATTAAAAAGTGCTCAAACTGCTCACAAGGAACAAAAGAATGACAAGAACCAATAACAAACAAATAATTTAAACTGCACTTGATCCAAGTCGCGATCATTCTGGCTGTTGTTGCTAACGTTGATTTGGGTTGAACATTTGTCTTCATAAAATAACTAGCAAATAACCGCGTAACTTAAATTCGACTATTTAATCCCAAGTTGAGCAGTCCTGTGCATGACTCCAATAGCTGTAACATATAACGCCCTGGGGCTGCAATCCGGGAGTTCTGTGATTTTGGCGAAACTGGAAAATCTCTTAACCATCATTATTCCACGTCCGCCCTGGCCCGGAGTGGTGACGCCTGGCAGGATTCCTGCTTGGATCAAATAGTTTTTAAAGGCTGACTGAGCTCTTCAGCCATGTAAGGCAATCAATGTAGGTTTGGGGAGATCATAGACAGGTGGGGAATACTTCTCCATTCCGGCAGCTTCTGCAATTGATCCTGGACCCAGCGTATTTGGCCACGACTTTCCTTGCGTCATTACGTATTTTTCAAAATTTCTTTTTTGTAATGGGCTGAAAAGCTCAAAAACGCGTTTGAAAACTTTTACATCGTCCAATGTTTTTTTCTCGTTTTATATCTTGTATTTGCGAAAATTGTTGGAAACATTATTGTGTTAAGTTTGCTTTGTGCAAAAGATATTAGAAAAATTTGGATTTTCAAAAATTGTTTGACTTGCTTAGTGATATTGTTGATATCTTTTGCAAAAGCAACTCATAGGGCAATATATTTGCATAGTCTATTTTGACAACAGTTTTCATCATCTTACCCATTGACTTCTACAATTACGCAATATTGTTGTTTTTGTTTATATTTTCTCTGCACACTTTCAGAAACCTTTATTTTTTACGTACTTAACAGTTCATTCATAGGCTTCAAACACTACCAAGCTATACAACCGTTCAATACATGCCGAAGGTGAGTGAACGCCATAAAAAATTAACTATCAAGGCGTTCTAGAATGGATTTTCTCCACGGTTAGGAAATTTCCGATGTTTTGCAAGGATCAAAGTCAGAAATTTTACGTTTTAAATTTGAATCAAAATCTTATCGCACTTTTCCAGGAAATTTTGAAACGGAGAGTTTATAAGCGTACCTTCAAACTTACAGTCTTTATGATAAAACGCAAAAACATAAGTGGCGCAAAGAATGAAGATAGTAAACTATGCTCTGCGCTGCCGTGAAAAAGTCCACTGCGAATATAACAAAAATAAAAAAATGTGGCTCTGAGTCAGGGTGGTAGCCAAATGTGGATGCCATTGTGACGTAACTCGGAAGCAGAGCAAGTATGTCATGACAAACTTCATGTGTAAACGCAGCAACAGCCGAACTCGATGAAACATAATGCTCACATGACATTGCGCAATCTGCTTTAGCTTGCATCACGAGCAGAGGCGTGATTATCTTTGCGTTACTGCGGTATGAATGAGCTCGTCAGCACACAGTTTATATCGGTGATTCCCAGGCTACGTCACAATAGCATCGGTATTTGGCTTCCTGACCATCTGACTCAGGGCCAGTCTTGCTACTGCGCTCAGAAAGACAAAAATTCGCATGGCATTTTACTTGGAAGATGGATGGCAGAGCAACACTGCAAAGGTCAATGCAGAAGTTCGGGTGCAAAGTTTTTATTGTGTGAGGATGTTTAGGAAGGGAAATATTGGAAATTAGCTTTATTGGGGCATTTTTATTCAATAGTAAAAATGTTTGCACAAAGAAGTCAAACAAATTGGGGATAACACGTCATGGGGGCACGAGTTTGGTAATAATTGCATGGGGCATGACCAAACAAAGATCGGAAACACTGTTCTAATATAGATCAATTGTCGAGGTTATTAGTTTTTTGAAACTTTAGAACAGACCCAATGTTGTGAAGCATTAGCATTTGTATCATAGAATTCGATAGACATTTTTTATTTTAAGGAGTTCGACAGAATACACAACTCCGGAGGCAGTCCTTTCACCGGCTACGGCCAGGGCAAAAGGAGATCCAACATCACGCTTCGGGTAAGAGGAGTTTGAAAAGACGAAGCCAGCTGAAAATATGTCAAAAGATGAAAATGAACTTACCACTTTCTAAAACATGAGTCAATCCTGTTTTGTGGGTGAGGTTTTTTATAAGAAGACGTACTGCTGAGCTGAGCCGAAGCGAACTACTGAATTACTACCGAATTCTAAAACATGAAAACCGGAAATATTACCCTGTCAAGTTTGTGAGCAAAACCGCTTGTGTGAAAAAAGCCCGGATGCTTGAAAACAAAAGACATTGCAACCATAAATATTGAAATGTGACAGTTGACAAAAAGTTGAATGAACGATGATAGGTAGACAAAATGATATCTGGACCTGATTTTGTTCTTGGTCACTATAAAATCAGCAAAATTAAAAAAATTATCTGTCACTGGTGAGCAGTAAGTACACCTGCACGGAAAATTACAACACCCTTTAGGCGCAAAAGTAAGAGTGTCCAGATTCTTTTGGAACCACTGGAGGACCAAACACATTATCCAAACACATTATGAAATTATCCAAACACATTATGAATCGTTCCGTCTCAAGCACTGCTTATGTTGTGGCAACAACAGTTTAATGCAGAATTGTCAAGAATTGTGTGACAATTTCATGCAGCAACTGTGTGAAAATTTATGTACTGTATAGTTGAAATCGCTGTGTGGCGCTGTTTTCCACAAAAGAACAACGTGTGCCGCAAAGATCCGAACCAGGTCTGCAACATTATTTACTCAAAAACCCATGTAGACCATTTCTTACAGAAACGAAAACAATAGAAGCCACAAAAGCATTTTCCACATTTGAAAATTAAATTAACCCGCTCTTTACTTGTAGGCTGTGTATAATAACTGTGGTAGTGGGAGGGGCAAACGTTCTGCATATCTTCGTTCAAACACGTTGTTTTTTGTTGTAAGTCACAATAATCTTTGAAATTATAAGTAAATTTCAAACAAAGGCGAAATAGGACAAAAGATATTTGAATCAATACTTTCATCCTTTTTCCAGTATAGCAGGGAGCCGCAAAAACGGTTAAAAAATCACATGCAGATTTGGAGCCCCCTGGCTCTCACCCCAAGCTCAGATGGCCACCATAGACCACTCCTGTCGCTCCAAAGCGAGAACGATGAAATTGAAGTGAACTTTTGTAAACTAGCTTTTGAAATGTTTTTTAAAATGTGGTTGATATAACTGAAACCCCAAATTGATTTATTCGTTAGTTCAATATCCTTTTTCATCTCGTGAGATTTGAACCAGACTGTGAGTGGTAATCACCATTTTGTATGGTTTTACTATGCCAGGTTTTGCGTGCATCGTGCACAATGAAAGCACTAAAGGAACTTGAACAAGAAATTACACAGAAAGTCAAACATTTCAAGCCTTAAGCCTTCGTATTACAAGCATTTCTGTTTGTGCAATGTACAAATCCATTAGCACTGGTTTTGCACAGCGGGCAATCGTTGGCACCAGCAGCGCAAGAGACACAGCTGGCGATATGTCCGCAAGGTAGAAACACAGCGTCGGCAGCTTTTTTCAAACAAACTTTACAAGTGCGTGAGAGTTCCAGGGTTACAAGTTCATTTTGCAAATCCGCGATTGTAGACGGTAGTGTTGCTGGGACAGGACTTCCTTCCGACAGGTTATTTTCTTTGTTGCATGTGTGTGGGCGTTGGTGCTCTGTGGCGTCGGACAATATAGCGTCAACTAAGTCCTCGACGGATGTGAAACCGGAACTATGAAGTTGAAAGTGCCTGCGAAAGATCTTCATGTAAATCTACACACGACTACCATTCACAAAAACACTAGCTTTTGTTCAGGTTTCATGTCGTTTATGAAAAACAACTTAAAACTTATTCACCTCTGCATTTGCGATGGATGTAGCTAATACGAATTCCGATTATAATTAGCTATATTGTACCTGGTAGTAGCTCTACGAATTTCTTCGTCGCTGAAACCCATGACTTTTGCAAGAATCACAGTCTCAGAAGATAAAATCTCCAATGAAACAGCACGATTTATTCGACGAATCTCCTCACGCCAATCAATAATTAACGGCTGGCCAAGATCACTTCCTGAACTACGAAGATGATGTATTTCATTTATTACAGTTCGCTTAATGATCAAACTATTATTTTGTGAAACAAATATCTCAACCGTTACCTCGATATAACCATGCCATCAGCAATGCATGCTGAAGTGGTGCTGGTAGGGTCAAACGAGTTGGTTGATTGCGCCCTGTTCAAACTTGTAACTCTGGAAGCAACTTGATACACGAACTCTGGCCCTTTTCGCTGTAAGACGAACTCGCACCTACAAATGAAACTGTGCTGGAAGCAGTGCTTTGGGATATAGTCACGTAAACCTGTTAAATAGCTACAGAGCAATGGGGTTTTGTATAGTGGTGTATCTTCCAAGCAAAACCACTAAGCAAAAGTGCTTTTTGACTTAAGAGGTTAATAATGTCATGGTTTTGCTTTGTGTTTTAAATGATTCTTAAGGTTACCAAAGCACCGCATTGATCACTTGTCGTACATTCGCGCCTAAATCATCACAACACAACAAAATGCCATTCTTTATCAAATCTAACCAAACACCTTCGAGCTTTTCAGCTTCATTTTACTATTGAATTGCAAGTAGATTGGGCCAAAACCAGCCCTGCATACCGCAACTAAGTAATGTGATTCGGTCCAAATATTCTTTTGGTCAATTTAGTTGTGAAAAACTACGTCGCAACTTTGTGTGCTATAAACGATAATCTTTTTAAATCATGAATGATGCCCTAGCTGCTGTGACCTTTGGGCCGCAACGTTGCAATGCTTTCCAAAATTATCAAACACAGAGTGCTTACGTCGGATACAACTTGGCATGCTCAAACCATGGATCGACGGTTTCAGCCCAGTTTTGCAGTTCGCCATTGCAATACCAGCATTTCACGAGGTTTCCCTGACCTGAAAATAAACTGCCTTTTTATGGAGAAAAGTAGACGTCAGCACAATTTTGCTTTAATCCGTTTAACCAAAAGTAAAAGGCACCAAAACCACGCATTACACGTCATGTATTTTTACGTGTCAACCTTGCGCATATTTACCCAAGTAAAAGAATCCTGCTTTGGATGTTTCCTGAGGTGGAGCATGAATGCAACTGGCCGAACAGACCTGAATACGATCAGAAAAGCTCTGCAGACGAGTGTTTTCATCACGCATGTGGGGACTGACAGGATAATGGCAAGGAAATAATGACTCTTTGCGCGATTCTTCAATCGCTCTCTGAAAGTCTTCATCAACATCTCCCTTAAAAACACTCTCAGCATTGCCGTATTCAACCATGGACGACTGCTTTGTCCTTGTGGTTGGTTTCGACAGAACTGAAAATGATGGATAGCCGTTTAAATAAGTGGTTCTTGTACTTTTATCTGAAAGTAACGGACGCTTTCTTATAATAAGTGATTTCGGGGTCATGCGCTATGTAAGTTCTACCAGTAAATGATTAGTGTGGTTTACTAGATCGTTTCTCAGGAAGATGCTCCAACATTCACATTGCGCAGCACTCATAACCTCATAGTGAGTTTAATCAAATCTTATGGAGTTTCTTAACTTAAAGTCATGTTATTTGTTTTCCATGCATTTGTACTTTGGTTTTTGGTGAAGTGGCCAAAAACTGTAAGTAACTTTCTCGATATTTGCTTTGCCTTTACAAATTCTCATTGAAAAGTAAATTTNTTTTGTTTGTGGCAACTTAGGTTACGCAAAATGCAAGTTGNCACAAACCTGAGATCATGGTAGTCAGCACTGTAAATTGAGATATTCTGAAACAGTTCTTGAAATGACCTATTCGAGTCTATTCTTGACAAACCTGACAAACACCAAAGAAACAGCACCTTCATAAGAGAATAAGAAATAACTTGTTGTCAACACAAAGCGAGCAAAAGACGTTGTGGCATTATATTACATTATGTTTCATTAATTTTTAGCGGATAATGGTGTTATTTCAGATGAGTACCTAATTCCTTCGCACACTATCTGGCAGCTGACCTCCAAAGCGGCACGCATGGCCGCGTGGTGTAGCAAACACGGCATCAGCTGAAGACACCACAGCATAGGCGTAGCCAGAGGGAGGCCAAAGCCCCCCCAAAATTTTTAGAAAATATAGTCATTTTGTGCTTTGAGAGGCGTTTTTCCAAGCAAAATAGTGTTATTCGCCTAAAATCAAACATTTTGCCCCCTCAAATTTTTGGGCTGACTACGCCACTGCACCACAGCCGTACCATGTCATACTGCAGCAAAATGAAATTGAAAGGAATGAAATCAACACACGTGCGCCTCTCGAACTGTTTGTTTATTTGATGAAACAAAGCAACCGACCTTCTGCCCATTTTTGCAAAATTCTTTTTGCTTGGGAACAGTTTTGGTCGTGCCAGCTGGGATGGTTTGGATCGTCATCCTCGTTCCATTGCTCAACACACACCGCACAACTGAAAAAAAACTTTTAGCTTACTACCTCGATTAAGACTTTCAATTCATTCAGCAAGTGTTGAAACTGAAGTGCATTCGATACCTATAGCATCTGACTCGATCTTTGAAGCCTGTGTAATAGAATCCCGAGAGCGCGAGTGCCTTTCGTCTGCTTGGGTTTTTATCAGGGTAATTTTGGAATGTTGTGATTCGATAATTGCCGTCTTCGTAGTTGCCTGCAAATAAGCAAAGCGCTGGTTGGTTTGCAAAAGCCTTTGTATGTGACACCATCTTTGCAAGATATTGTCTCTTTTCTTAATAATTCAGTTCGACAAATGGCATAACATACATTAAAATTAGGCAATATCATTAACAACATTGTAAACAACATTGTATAATTTGCTGTGGCCATACATTTTCTCTGTGGCCATACATCTCATTCTATTTGAATTCGATTTTAGGACTGACGATGCGTATGGTGTTACATGAAATTGATTACCTATTATACAAAAATTGCGAATGGATTCAACTCAGTCGCCTTGGTGGAGACTGGTTACTCGAAAATTGCGTACTTATGAATGATGTCCCGGGACGGCGTTACTGTTGCCTTGAAAAACAGGAAGAACTAGCAACAAGAATGAAGTTCGATGTAACTACAACTTCCAAAGCTACTGTTGTGGTGGACACGCACAGTCAAGCAAAGTTTTTGACCAGGCAATACACGTTTGTTTTTTAACTGAAATAACGCTGATGACGCTTGTGCAGCTCGAAACGGTATGACGTCAGACACATCCTCATCACGTAGGACGAACCTTGTTTATGCATGCGCCGGATATTACGTTTCGAATATGTTGATCGGCAGTTGCTGGCATACTGCCCTGCCTAAGATTGATTTTTTGGTCTAATATTTTAGAATTTTGACCTTTATTCAAGTACTGACATCTCGTAAGAATTGTTTTCGACCTTTGATCTTTTTTGCTTGATTTGTGGAATATTTGCGTTTTTTTGTTCGAAAAATGCAAATCACTAAAAAGATGGCAGTAAAGTGGCGTTTCCTTTCAAACTTCAGTTCTGTCGACATTTTTAACATCCTAGTCTGTTCAATGACTGCTTGCTATCATCATTGATCGACCCTCCAAAAGCTGTCGCTGANGATGTAAGCCTACTACGTCAGCTGTGCACGTAGAAGCGCTTTAAACAACCGTACCATGTACCATACCAAATTATGAATCGCTTTCAAACTTTGTGTTTTACTCTCTTACCTTTTACTGAAATTGGCGATAAATCTATTTTTGAGCAATTTAAGTGTGCCACTTTCACCACTTATAAAGCCTGGACATAAGTGTTCGAAAATCGGACCTTTTTATTCTGAAATTAGGCCTTTTTGTTCATCTGCATCTGGCAACCGGAGTTTAATAATTGTTAGAACGCGTAGCATTTGGAAACTTAATGCCATAAACTCAGGGGTGTAGTGGGGTGGGAACGCGTGGGAAATACGTTCCCACTCCCTTTTCACGTTTTGCTTTGAAATGAGTGGGAAGCTGTTTCAAAATGGTTATTTTTTGGATGCGTTCCCACACCTTTTTTTGTTAGCACTACAGCCCTGCGTAAACTTCCAGCTACATGCCTTTGTACGAATTTATTGGAAAGCTGAGATATGCAACATACAAATTTGCAACAACTCTGAAAAGTGTTTTCATGATCTGTAGCAGGCACGTCTTACGAATGAAGAAAATTGAAGGTGCTAGCTAGAAAAAAAAGGCCTCAGGTAAAATCTTACCTCACTACTGTTAAAGTTAGATGCTGCACGGCTGATGCGCAGTTTCGTAAAACAGCGAAAAGTCGATCGATTGGTCAGAAATCATTTCCAGCATACTTAGATGCTTCTTGTCATAAAAAAAACCAGTAGGTTGTATATATATTCATTCTTGTTTTTACCAGGCGCAACTTTTGGATACAACGCTAACTCACTTGCTTGCCTGCTGGTGCTCTAGCTGTGTTGTTTGTTCACTTTGTCGTGCAACCTTGCTGCTTGCTATATGAAGTGGCTTGTTCGCTAAGCTGTATTCTGTTGCTAGCAAATACGTAGGACAGAAAACTTTTACTTGCATAACTGACAGCTTCGTAAGAATTTAGGTATTGTCAGAGCCAGCTATTCTGGGCAAGATTGGGACGCAACAGTTCATCTGAATATATCATCAAGAAAAACAACAGAGCAGCGCTGGATTTAGGGGCCCAAGGGGCCCGGGCAGTGGCAATTCTAGAACTTAAAAAGTGGGGGGGCCACTGCGGGTCAAGGAAAAAGTAGGGGGGCGAACATAAATGTTTATCTTGCATGGTGATTTTTCGTTGTTTTGACGATTACGTTGCTATGATTTACCTTATCAAACCCAACCTTAGCTTACGACTATCGTTAAATATGAACTAGCGTTTTTATTCACTAGAGACACCTGAACGCCACTGCAGATGTAATCACACACGTATACTGCTATGTCGAGTATTCTGTGCTAACCATGCAACTTCCACAGCGCTACACATGTAAAACGAAACCCCATTTCCCTTACACAATTGTGCCGACCACACATGAGCGAAAACAGCTCCACGAAAGTGAATACAATTCACATGAAAGAATTCCATCTTGATACAGAAACAAGTAGGCTGTTGATAGCCAACTAGTTTCGTCAAAATATTCTTACTACAAAACACATAAAAATAAGTCATCTGCCAACGGATTGGTGACTACTGACTAATCCGTTTTTGTGGTATCTTATGGGCATGGGCATTTTGTGATTGTGGTGTAACCATAACTATGTTATGCAACTACTATTACGAGTGTAATGCCCATCTGCAGCGTGGATAGAGTGAGGATTATTCAATACAGTATGCAGTTAACAGCAGCGAGGTTTCGGTAGCAGTGGCACCTAAAGTAGCAAAGCAGCGCCGCAGATAGGTGTGCACCGGCGTTTAGGGTGTGTACCTGATAGTAAGATGCAACAGCAGGCGTAAAACTTACTTTGCAGAATATCCCCAGCAAATTCGTTCATTTTAATACTCACACTGAATTTTCCTCTGATCATCAAAAGCTGACTTTTTAACCCTGCGTGGAACGCACTAATTCTACACCTAAACAGATTCAGACAATTCTCACACAGATCCTTGCAGAGTCTACGTTAGAATTTATATCATCATCACCTCAATGTAACTTAATCCTTC
>JGI24158J21664_10006940_pt1 | contig 14986 bp, 9 predicted proteins | sample Ectturendosymbi3_FD_21664 | JGI IMG/M metagenome (IMG submission 21664) | reverse complement strand
TGAAAGTTATGCCAGTGTGTTGAAAGTTATGCCAGTGTGTTGAAAGTTATGCCAGTGTGTTGTACTGATAGCGGCGAATTTCCTCAAATAACATATGCAAAGCTGGGTTACCATTTCTTGACAGCCGCAGAGTTTTACGACATTTCATTCTGTTGTTGCGCAGTTATTTTACCTAAAAAATAATCTTTAAATTTTGTTTGCACAAAACTTAGGCAAGCCGCATTTTAGGTATAGAACGGTATATTAAAATTTTTAAATTGGGTTGAATGGAAAATAATTCTGTTGCGGATATGATAGGCGAAAGTCACTTTCTTGCATTGTAGATCCAAGCACGGAATTACTATGGAGAACAGATGGATCTAGAAGGCATAAGGCATTTTTGCGTGTTTAATAAAACTTATTAAAACTATCCAAAAAATCTTCGAAAAGTTAACTGAAAAAGTCTCTACACTGCACTTGCAGGCGGGCAGCGGAATTACACTTTTAAGCAAACGCATGAGTTGCATCAAGCAAACAATCATTGCAATGAAAATGAAATTAAATGACAATAAGGAAATCAAGAATGGTTTGAAAATGACGTGAGTGGGTTGGGTGATCAGTGCAATCTTGATCAGATTAGGGTTCCGATATACTCTAGTTGTATGATGATTTACAAACAAAAGCGGTCACGTAAACAAAGTTATAATTTTGCCAAAAATACAGGGTGCGGTACTCTGAATCAAATCGCTAATTTTGTCGTTGAAACACGACGCTTTAGCAGTTTATGTGAGTTCCACTGGCACTGCGTTGGTTAAGCATCTACCGGCCCTGCCAACAAATAAACTTATCGCAGCCACGTAACGTTTCTACTACAGAATCTATTGGAAACACATTTACATACCAAAAACTTAACGTATCATTTTTATCTTTAAATCAGGAAAAATCGTTTAACGGTCAAGCATCCTATTAAAGATTGTTCTGCACTCTTCCCTCTGTTTGATTTGATTTACCTGCCTTTTCTACAAAGATAGATTGATAAAAACAAATTTACTAAAGGTGACAAAAACAACCAATGTATTACTATGTTCAACGCTAAATCCATTGGTTCCCAGAATGGCCACGTTTTACTCACTCAAAAAAACGCTTGTGTGGTATATGATGTGTTTGCGCTTGTGTCAAGGCTTAAGATTTCTCCAAAATCGCGCTTAGAAGCAACGAAAACATTATCTACAGCGAAAATGTCTAAGGCAATAACTGGGACGCAAAGTGATACATTCGTGATAGACTGCACTTGTTTGTATAAACGTGTTTTTAAAAGATTACTCATGTCATAGGCTACTGTACGTTTATTCAGGTTGCCTTTTCGAATGTTTTTTGATTTATCATCTTCAAGTCACGCAAAAAGTTGTAAAATCATAATTAAAAACTGAAAGCACTTAAATAAATAAAAGCCACACTAACGCATTGGGATCACGATTTCAAATTGTTATGGGGACTTCAAGGGTCATTTGCAATTTTCTTTAATGAATTTTTATTGTAGCTATAGATTTACAATGAATTCCTAAATTGTTAAAATAATTTCCTTGTAAAATGTTTTTGAGCAAGGTGTTCAGCATCCAATAACCTTATGATTAGTTTTGAAATAGGCGTTTCTAAAAGGATGGTCATCGCTGCCACTTTCACAAACAAAGGTTACAAGGTTACACCCTCTCCTGCCTTCGATCTCTGGATAGAAAAATTTGAAAGCGTGGGGAAAACAGTTATGAACCTCGATGAGTCCACCAACAATGGAGAAAATAATCTAATATGGCGGTCAGGCAGGTTTTGAACTGAAGTTACTTGCAAGTTTCAAAGCATATTTTTCTTTGTACATAAGCGTGAACAAAAATAGTTTGAAGCATTTTTTCACGTAGCTCCAGGGCTTTTTATCCCCAAATTTGGAAAATAAATTGTTTAACATAATAGCTAATAAACCTTTGCTTAGGGTTTTCATAAAACATGATTCAAAGATTTTAGTGCATTCTTCCAACGTCATGAAATAATTATGTTTCTACGTTTCATAAAAAATTGTGCCCAAACGTCTTGCTGTTGTTTTGAGTTTGCATCAGTATCAGGTAAGAAAGATTTTCCTTTCCTAGTTCTTTGATTTTGCAATTGTCTTTATCAAATATTGACTGCTTTTCCATAAGAAGATGCTTCCTATTCGTTCAGAACGTAGTTCGTGTGATTGAAGAGTTGAGCTTAAGATCGTTAAGTTTTTTCCTCCGAGTTTCGCATTTTCGGGAAAGTTTTGCTGCTTGATCACTGATGACGTTTTGAAGTTTATACTAAGCAGACCTAGTTTAGGTTCGAGTGTCGCAGCACATGTCATGCTATTGTTGGAAAAATGGAAAACATTATTTTTCTACAATGGTTAGACAAATATTGTCATTCATTTCTGATTTAAGTCGTAGCGTTTTTCTTTAACAATTGTGAAATGATAGCGTCGGCATTATCTTCAAGTGTACTATTTCTTTTCTCCAAACAAACTGCAATGTTTAATTGAAAAACAATGGGAAAATCATCTGCATTATCCGTCCATTTTACTATGCATTTGAAGAGGGGCTTCTTCATCAAGACGAGCACTAGCTTTGCAGCAAGCTGTTTGAGGAATCTCCTTCCTGGTCCTGCTTAAGCCAAATAAGCTTAATTAATTTACTCGTGCGAATTGCTGTTAATAACAGTACGTAGTTTTTCTGAAATTGATTCAATGTCAACATTCGCTAGTAACTTTTTTACTGGCTGGGCAGGACTGAAGATGTGTTAGACATGAAACTAGTTTTCTTGTGCGAAAAAATTGCGATATTATTCGGTTGTGTAGTTTACTGCTGTAACTTAACTATTATTGCTAAGATGCTTATACTGGTGTTCAGCAGTGATGCGAACGATTGCAAACGGGTTTTGGAGTAATTGCTTGTTTAACCCAGCAGATGGTACAGTGGGTTAAACACGAAACATGAAAGCTGATAGAACCGGCTTTGATTACTGCTTGGGTCATGCCCATGACTTGAAAGATGCTGCGCGAGCTGTCCAACCTCGTACTCAGTGTGGACGCGCACAAGAAAGGTTTGACGCACATTTATTTGCCATCAATGCAGCGTCCACTGCTAGTAGCTGCACGGTTGCAAGCAAGCGGAGGTGTGGGCGCCGCCGAACATTGGTGACATTCTTATGAGAGTAGCAAAGCGAGTACAATGAATCCCAATCTACTGTGGGCATCTTGTGCAGTGTGTTTCACCGGTGACCTTGTAAAGTTGTAAACTTTCCTCTCTACTTCCAGGCAACACGGTGGTTTCAAGCACGAACTTGTTTCTTTGAACATATCAGTCAAATCCATTGCTCCCTTTCCTTAGTTTTTAGATGTGTGCTTTGAAATAATAAGAATGCGGTTGTCTCGACACTGTGGATATCCAGGATGGAGCTTGGTGGGAGTCAAGCAAATCAACGTTATGGTCGCGACCAACAAGATCAGGTCCCGAGCGNGATTTACAATTTTAATAACGTCGTGGCTGTGTGCTTTCAAATGTTNATTTGTTTTTGGCGTTGTCAGCGGTAGATGCACCGCCATTGCGAGAGGTCTGGTACATGACCTTGTATTTTAAAAGGTTTTGTTACACAACTGCATTGATTTAACCTAATCAGAGAAATCTATGATTGCACGCAGTAATCACGAATCGAATGAAGTGACTGTTCATCACAGAAAGAGGAAATAGCAAATGTGCACAACTGATAGATTTGTTCTAGGGAAGCTTTTTTACTTTAGCCGGTTGTACAAATTTTATTCAACAAAAACGTGCAGATTTCGAACACTGTTAACCTCACCCGTCTAACCTGACACAATGTTTCCAATCGTTTGCTTACTTATCTCATGTTTTTTTTGCTGAGTGTCCACAAGGTTTCAACGAAAATAAGATGCTACAGACTTACAAGTGTCGACGTGCGGAGATACTAAATGTGAACGAAATAATGAAACAAACAAGCCACATCGTGTTTACTTCTATTAGCAATAACGGTTCGCATTTTGTTGGAAATATTATTTTAAAAATGTAAGAGTTGACTGAATTGTGCAGTGAACAATATATGCGACTTTCCGATGATCGTGATATTCCCCTCAAATAGTTAACAACATTTTTTTCTATGCATTAAAAGAAAGTGACAGACACTACTGATGAACATCGACAAATCCCTGTTTCCGGCACAAAGGCCGTGGTTTAACTTCACTGAAGTATGGAATATTTGCACAATGTATTTATGCCTTTGTTTTATTAAAATGTTTTTAGGTGAAAAGAGATGATCACGATGTTATTCTTGACAATACTAGCTTTCTTGGCGGGTTGATGATCGATTTCTTGAACGAACTCTGTCGTCGCTGTCTTCGTCGAATTCGCCCTGCAATACAAAGCTAGTTTGAGTGCGAATTTACTTGTATCGCAGTCGGTGGTACTTCAACATTGTGTCGGATCGTATTGTGAACAATCATAGCTCATCTTGTAAAGACACGTAACTTCACTTCATAATCGTTGTTACAAACCTCACGTCGCTTTTCATCCAAAGCATTCAACAGTTCTTCCGAAATTTCGTCCTCTTCATCTTCATCTTCATCTGCGTCTCCTCCCCATTTCAGTGCACGACTGCCATAAGAAAAACAGTTGTTTACGAAAGGGCTTATTGTTTTGGTTCTGGATTGAACATAATGTACTAATATTTCAGATTTCAAAATCTTGAAATGTATTTGAACATTCAAAGCAAGGCAGCAAATATTACTTGTTGTTGACATAATTGCCTTATTGGTAGTGCTGCTTTAACTTTTTGGTAAGCCTGTCTGTTGGAAACGTGATAAAAACATATTGTTTGGTTAATTTCCGTTTGTTTTCTTTAGGTAGAATGTTCAAAAACACTATAGAGTAATTTTGTTGTTCATATATTTTAGGCAAGAGTTTCCAGTAGGTTCGTTTGCCATATTCTTTAAAATGCCTGGAAACGGCTACACAATAAGTAACGTGTTTATAGTTGGTATCACCTTTGAGACACAGTTTTTTGCAGCGTAAATGCATGGTTCTAAAATATCTGCAATTATTATCGCAGTCTTTCCAAATTAATCATTTCTTTTCAAATACGACATTGATTTCTATTTNTAAACTTCGAAGCAAGAAGGAATATTTGTATGATAAAACATTTCGCTAAACCCGTTTTGTGACAAATGGCGTTGTCTATCGTCTNTTCTGTTTGATTTACAGAGATTTCCTGCAAATATAGGTTAAAACAATCCAAAGCAATAACTAACAGCAGCAATCAGCGGTTGACTTACTATCCAACTCTTGTAATCCCGCTGACTGAATGATACTGAGCTGTTACCTCGTTGCTTACAAACAAACAAAACAGCAGCAACAGGGTGATTAGCAGGACACAACGCATGTTAAAATGTTTATTATGTTACAAATTTTTCTTTCAGATTCACTATTTGAAAACAAACGTTGCGTTTTATCGGGTTAGAAACAAACTGTCGTTGCGTTGAAGTTTGAAGGAATAGGTAAAAAAGGGAAGCATGAAAAAACGTATGAGCAAACATACGTAAAGCTTCAAAATAATATGACGGGTGAGTACTTGGCATTGAGCGTTTCGATTCCAGACATTTTGGTCCAATTAAGTTTTACAACTTCAGATTTTTGCTTCGTCAAAATAATCTGGAAAAACTTGACAAAAAAATTGCACTATGGCAGTAAAATTCAAAACATTTTGCGGACTGTGCATTTGTAGACATAAACTGATGAGACAAGATCGAAAACATTTTCCAAATGTAATTGTGAAGTATTAAACATTGCTCTTTGCTGGCATGCTCTTCAAAAAAATTTTCGTAAAATATTTCCCGCTGTATTTTTAATAAATAAAAAAGTGAGAAACACTTTTGAATTTGGATACAAAATAATAGTTTCTTCTCTTCTTTCTAGCAGTGGTAGAATTTCAGCAATAATCATGTTTTTTCACTGACTACTCGTATCCTGGTGTGAAAGAACATTCAGTTTTCTCTTTGCCTTAAAGTAAAGTTTTAGTCTTAGTTTTGTGGGTTGCATAAAGATTATTTTCAGTGGTGAATGTAAAAGTAACCTTTGATACTGGTTTTGTGACAAGGATCTTGTGATCCAGTGCACGATCGCGGTAAGCAACTACTTCCTTGTACCGAAATAATCTTGTACATCTGTGTTATGGGGGCTTAACACCCTGCACCAGACGAAGCTAAATAAACGTGATTCTATGAACTACTTAGGAGTAGGTTTTAAACCAAAACTCAAACATGTGATCTTTAATATTCAAGATCACATGCACTTAAGTCCCAAGCGATATTGTACTGCTCAAGTTGAAAGATATTTTAAATTCTCTTTTCATTTTCCTTTCACTCTTCTGATTGCTAGAATTAACATTTAAAGATGCCCTATGGACGTTATTCACAATCAACTGAGGTTGTAAAATGTTAATATAATGTTACTGTATTTGTAATTTCACGAAATGTTTCTTTATAACCAATTAGAGACCTCTGCTTAAAAACGCTAAAATAAATTTTCGTTGCAACAATTTAAACGTAAAGCTATACTTATGAAATCTTTTCCTCTGCCTACGTAATTGTGCTAACTAAAAATTTGTTTGATATTACATGACTAAAAGCAATTTTTTCATTGTTTGCCTCATTCTAAACTTGTGAAACTTTCAAAGCAGTTACTCAGATGCAAAAATTCAGTGGTGCACTGAACAGAAAAAGCTTCGAATCAATCAACTGCTCAGCAGTTTTTCAAACGACGAGGAAACAACGTTTTCTAAACTGGATTAATGAGAATCTGTAGTCAGGTCCTGGACCTGTGTGTCTAAAACACAATTGCTTTGAAATCCACTGGTGACCTTCTCAAGTTCTTCAATGCAGCTTTGTTGTGCTTTCTACTCTGCGATATTTTAAATGACGTACAGGACACTGATGCTTTCAATTTGTTCAAGGCATGAGTCACGTGACTGCAGAGTTTGCCGCTGGGACGGTTTCGCTTTTTTCTTGTCTGGTTTGTAACATCTGCGAGGATTTGCAATGAGTTTGTAGTGGCAAATCCCACCACGCGTTAGTTCTACAAAGACATCGCTATTTTTGGTTATGCGGCATTTTTTTGAAGACGATGTTCTGATTGATTTATAAAATGGGGGTACTGACGACAATACATTTTTTTAACAGTCAATTTTAGACTTACTTTTTAAGGGGTCATTTGTCAGACACAAATGTTCCCTTTTCTGACATTTTCATTTTCCCGATCCACGAAGCGTAGTTTTGTTTTCAGAGGTGCATTTTTCAGTTCAAGTTTGGATTTTGCGGTTTTTTGATCAACAGAAGCAAGTAATGATGAGCTATTGCCGCTGAGGTTTCTCTGACGCGAATTTTTGCTTCAGGTGTTAAGACAGATTTCATATATTGCGAAACGTCGAAAAATTAAGGCCGTGATTGGAATTCAATTCATTTTGAATATTCTGATTTTCTACAGCTTGATTTTGAGATAATACTGTTTTGCAGTTACGCGAATTTAAACATTCATGTTGACTATCTGTTGCAAAGTTGATGGACAAAGGCAACCTTTTCTAACGTCAGACCTATGTTTGCAAAGACAAACTCTACAAGTACCACCTATGCTTAAGCAACTATGCAACATTATTTATGTTTTCACAAACTGTATTAAACATTACCTAGGATAGCGACAACAGCACAAATTTGGTGTAGAAAATGGTAGGTTTGTGCATTGATAACCGGCCAAAAATGCATTTTTATCCTATGGAGTGTTTTAAAAAGTATGTTGCTATATATATAGGCAAAGGATATTTGTCGGTTTTGGCAAGAAGATTCATTTTAAATTTTAAAGGAATTCTTGAGTGGCAAATTCTATTGAAGACACTGGAGTACAGAGCGCCTAGTATTACTTGTGGCAGCATCAGTGTGTGGAACGTAAATTGCAAAAAAAATACATTTTCATAAAACTGTTCACGTTGGTATTATTTAAGAAAATCACAAATTCGTGTCTAGAAAGATTATTTGCAAACAAGCGACGAAATTCAGCAATTTTCTATCATAATCTTTATTAACATTGCATTGCATGAATTGTCTATTTGAAACAAAAATCTTCCAACAGTAGAAGAAAGTGGGCAGACCATTTTTTACTTTGTTCGATGTACACTCCTCCACTTTGCGCATCCCCGCGGGGATTTGTGGACTTTTTACAAAGTTTAGGAAATTAATCTGGCGAATTCCAGCCGCTAGGCTTAACAATATTAGGTGGGATAAGTGGGAGTCGTCTATTTTTGTTTTTGTTTATATTTTCGTTAGCTGGGCTTGTTCGCAATTCGTAGGATGAAAATTAACGGTAATAATTTCAAAATGATTAGACAGCTCAACAGCTACATTTTGAATTCGCATTTACCGGAAACGGAACAGGACCTTTCGGTCTGGCCCTTTCGGTCTAAGCCGTTTCGGTCACGGGACTTTTCGGTCTTGGTCCTTTCGGTCTCGAGACATTTCGCTCAGACTATGAAATCGTGCAGAAATCTTACAGGTTAACTTTTTAATGCAAACGTACTTAAATCAACGAAATGTTTTTATTTAAAAAAACTACAAACATGATCCAAGATCCCACAGTCAATCGGGGGGCAATGGCCCACCCAGGTCACCCCTTAGAATCGCCACTGGATGTAACACCGGCTAGCTTGACATTTCACCTGTCAGACTGTTTTATCACTTCGCTGCAACATCAAAGGGAGTTGGTATAACACCAGCTAGTGTGACATTTTACCTCTCTATACAATCATTTCAACAAACAAATATAATCAGTTGTTTCTCTACAGACATCTCGCGATCGAAATGTCCCCAGACCGAAACGACCACACCGAAATATCGCGTGACCCAAATGGCCAGACTCAATCGGCCTGACCGGAACGGCCAGACGGAAAAGTCGCGTACCCTGTAGGAATTACATTTTGAAAAAGTAAATTATAGTCCTCGGGTGATACTATAATCCTAAAAATTTGCAATAATCTTACAGCATGTTCAATCTAGTTTTACATGATTACTGCAAAGTGCAAAAATTCAAGCCATTTTTGCCGAAGCATGGTGCTATAATTGGATGTTAGTAAGAACAAAACTCATTGTCATAGAAAACGACAAAAAATTTCATGTTCTTGAACAATGTTAGGCGGTCTCGATAGATTGAATACTGAGTTTTGTGGCAGAGCAAAGGGAAGTGTTTCTGAGTAATACATATTGAGTGTGACAACGTTTCCACGTGAACAGCTGTCATTAGCAGGAAAGCAAATCTCGTGCTTCGATTTTTTAAGAAAATTCAATTTGTTTCCAGCTTTGGCATCTGTCGGAAAACAGAAAGTTTATTCTTTTCAAAACGAACATTGTGGATAATTGGCAGCTGTTTCCTGAAAAGAAATTTTTAAACATTTTTTTGCAGCTAGTTCTTTTGCGTAGAAATCTGATGGCAGTTGGATTTGTACTGGTTGAAAAACAAAGAGTTTTGGTATCGACTTTTATAAGGTCATATAGTTCACAAGAATTGACCTGATATCAACTTCAGAACTTCAGAAAAAAATACAGTACTACAAATAGAGGAAACGCCCGAAAGTCAAAAAGTAAAAAGGCTCTTTCGCTACTATGCACCATTTACTGCTTTCAGGTAAATTGGCAAATGAACTAAATATCGTTGAAATTATCTACTGATTTACGTACCCAAAGACAGTTCAACAATTTCAATGGTTTAGCAGATGTTTCAAAATGGTGATCAAACATACTGTATCAATATTCAGATATTGCATGCAAATAGTAGCACTGATGATAAGAGAAGCATTGCTCACTCAGCGACACCTCAATGCTAAAACCTGACAGCCAAAAGAAAAATTCTAGGTACTAAACTATAACTGACCTCGAAACCAGAAGCATGGTTCGCACCCCATCTATTTGTTTCGAAGTTTCTGTTTCATCAGACACTTCGAATCTTGACATTGTACTTTAAACTGTTTCAGTATAAGATCAAAACAGGTCCACAGGTCATCAAACATGATTTGCGCCAATACTTTTTGTCAGCTTCTGCTAAACATTTAATAAAACTTTAAAATGATTTTTGCAATTGTCGGAAGTTTTTTGAACAGTGCACATATTTCATAGAGCAGCTATGCTTGCGACATGTGAAACCTTGCTAAATGCATTAACCGTTGAGAAAACTTGGTTCAGCTCAGCTGACATCTGCACAGTAAGGAAGCGACGGTCTGGCTATAAAGACGGGAGCAATGCTTCTCCACCGTTAAGACGTATTTAAATATCTCAAATTTGCAGAAGAATTTTACCACATTGCGTCATCAGCAAACGGATGCAAACTATTCTAAAACAATTTCCGCATTGTTCAGACTGAAACTTTCATTTCTAGTGTTTGCGAATATGTTTGTAATTTGCACAAATTTAAACTTTCTGTCCTGTAACGTGATATAACGTTTCGCTGGTTTTGAAGAAAAAGCGTTTTTGTTATGATTCGAATCTGAACAGAACGCTCCTAATTTTGTTGCAGCTGGTGTGCGCCAAGCACTGAGGAAAGTGAGGAAGTCATTCAATGTTTGATAAACTGCAGGAGCTGCAGAACTGCTGGGTCGTTTTTTAGCATTTTGATCATGTCATGTTTTCTCGCAAAATGCTTAGGATAAATTCATGAATGGCTCGAACTCTGGCAGTGGAAAAGACGGTACAGAGATACGTTTGATTTTGTGCTGATATTTCATTCAAACGGTATACCCATATTCTTTCCATCAATATTCCAATTTCATTCTGCCGTGCCACTTTTCGGTTTAACCACACATATCTTACACATAAGAATATTTTGACCATTCGCAGTTTCCATTAACCCAGTATACAGAACCGTCGTCAGAGCCGGCTTGACATTCTAAAATTGGTCAAAACCTCCATTGATTTATAGTGTTTCATATTTCAGTCAGTTTGGGGGCCTTGGAACTTTGTTTGAGGGGGCTAAGCCCACGAGAGTTCCCCTTGGCGACGGGACTGCCAGTATAAACTTTGACTTCTTGCACTGCATTTATGTCAGCTTTCGTATCCGTAACTCATGACAAAACAGATGCATATGCAAACAAGAACAACCCAACGGCTGTTGCAAGATGACGCCTACTGTCTAATGGCTGTGCACTCACACAAAACTCACGTACACAACGGTGCTGACCAGGAAAACACGAGCACAAGTTGAAAAAACACAAACATGATATATGGCGCCAGGTTGCTTTGATACTTGGCACAGTTGTATGCTGCTGTAATAAAATCCAAGCTGTCAGATTCATAACAATGTATAGGGGCGTTGGGTGCTGGTAATGATTGAAACCACTGGGCCGCAGCGCTCCCCCTAGGCAAAGCCACCTGTAGTTGAAAGGGAAATGCTAGCTAATACTAGGTGAAAGTATGTTGCTCTAATTGTGGTTAGAAATGCATGAAACATTTGTGGAATAGATGAGCTTGCGGTATCAGCAAAAAGTGATGTATGCGAATTTAAGCCGCCAGAGGAAGTAACGTAACTTTGCCACATATAATGTTTGCTCTTTTCATGGATATCATAAATATTGGGTAAAAGCTGCAAATGGAATTGCGTCACGACAATTGCGGATTAGTGAAGCGTCGCAACGTGTGCCGCAAAACCAAACGGGTTGGGAACGAGGCATACAATCACCCGTAAGGGGAGTGGATTTTCAGTCGATGCGGCTACTCACACTTGGGAACGGAAATTCGTTTGCTGCTCGGTCGATACACGCTTTCAGTGGTCACAATGCGATTGAGACCAAAGGCACCCCAGCACCTTTAACGAGAGGCTGATGCGACAAAATCGACCAATGTCTGGTGTACACAACCGCAGCCTACGAAAATTAAGTAAGAGATGGTAAAAGCACCTCATGAAGGAACTGCTGAAGTAAAAACAGCAATGCAGAACCAATATATTTGGTTAATGCACACACACAAGCAAATGGAAGAATTTAAGCAATGCCTTCAATACCCGGGTAACACATTTCGGTCACATTAGATGTAAAAGGTCCCAAGAACAGTTTGTTTTTTACATCTAACGGACCGTGTGACCAGCCTTCTGTTTTTTTCTTCGTACCTGAGTTTGAAGGTATTTTCGGCTAAGGCAAATTGCCAACAGATGGCATGTCCGTGCTTTGTGATTTACCTGAAAAAAATGTTTTAAGTTTGATGTTCCGTTTTGTGTCAAGTTGAGGAAGAATGTTTGTTTACAGAGTATGAGATGAACTACAGTGATTTCTGGAGATCATAGAACGTAAAATGAACAGAAATGTTTTTCTGAAAATGCATATTCGGAAAAGACGCAGAAACGTTTATTTAAGATGAAACGTTACCTGCATTGTGCTCAAAGGAAAGCAAATGAAAAGCAGCTTTTGGCATGTATAAACAGACAAAGCATTTCAAATTTTCAAGGAATTACTGAAATGCTGTGACAAAAATTGGAAGAGAAAATTTTACTTACTGACATTATATATGCTATACTGACTTTATTTATGCTCGGTTTACTTTATTTTTGTTGTAGTAATTATGCCTTCTTATCTCACTAAAACAGAGTAAAACCGGAAAGTCGTGCAATGGTGTATAAAAAATGCTAAAACCAACCACTGAAACCTTAGCCATATCTGGTAGGATGAATATAAGGAAAACGAAATGATTTTTTGAATATATTCGTTATAAGGGAATTTTGCCTGCATCGATGTAGAGAGATATCTCTTTGAGGAGCAAAACGCTTTTATCAAGGTGAGAACTAAACATCTTTGTAGAAACATGCTTGTGGAGGCCTTTAATCTCCTGGTTTTGATGACAGCGTCTCAGAAGAACAGATGAAGCTGAGACGTTTCGAGCAGAAAATTTTTTTTGTGTTGTTGAATAATCCATTTGTTCCTCTTGGTGCAAAATTGATGCACTTATGGAACTTTTTTCAAAGTTCAATACGGTTTTTACACACGTTGGAAAACTACTGATTGAAAATCAGAAAAGTAGCTGTGCTGCTTTGCTTTGGAATGACCCGACCACAAACCATTCGATTTTAAATTTTCAGTAGTAGTTTGTTGTTTTAATGAGGACAACTTCTGCATTATCTTAAGCCTATCACCGCATTGTAGTAGAAGTGGTGCAGAGTTTATGGAAAGATTTCATAATTGTTGCAAAATACGTGATATTATAGTCAAGTCTGCTTTATGTCTGGTATTATTGAATTCCTGAGTCCTTTCTTTCGTTTGGCCTTGGGAGATGTCATTGTAAAAGTACAGCTAGTACTCTGTTTTTTTTTTCAGAAGATTCGGTATTTCAGTTACTGTAAATTCTGTGAAACCTACACAACAAGCAGAAACGCAAATGTAAAAGTGTTGAAGTATTTTCCGCAACAAAAACGTAAATTTGAACGTGATGAAATATTTTCTAGGAAAAGAACGTCAAGACGTAAGCCATATATCTACAAACGTCTTTCTATTGCGGAAAGTTCCTTTTTTCAAGGAATTTGTTTAAATAAAGCCTTTTGCTTGATGTCTCTCAACACTAATTAAATGGAAACTAAATGTTTGGTGACGGTTTTCACACCTTCTATGGAAAATTTTTTGATAAAGGTGAGATATTCTGTGACCATCAGATTTTGTGACTTGGATGAACTGTAAAAAGGATTCAAAAACCGCCAAGGGTATGAAGTGGTGATTTTTCATATACATTTTAACGTTTTATGGCTACCAATAAGTTTGACTTACGTCTTTGGAAACGCCTTCAGAAGTCATTTCACGATTTTAGAACCACAAACGCTAGAAAGTCCATCAAGGGTTCCAAAGACTCGTATGATAGCCTAGAATCCAAAAAAATGTTGAGCCATTGAAAGGCTCGTTTGGTCGGCTCGTAGGAGATGATGACATCATTGAAATTGTCAGGATATGCATAAGCATCTAGCTATCGTGTAGCCACAAACAAAAAACCGTCATCCAAAACTGCAGCAGTTTTCTTTATTGCACACTACGGACTTTTCCAATCTTTATAGGATTTGAACATCTCTCTAGCATAATCTTCCGGCGAGTTATGGCCAATTATATTCCGGGGTGANATATACGCAGGATTAGCGTTTGTAGTAGTAGCATTTTTTACCACTTTTTGGTTTGTGAGCCATAATTTTTGCAACAGTATGCGAGAAAGTCANTCAAGGACTCTAAAGACTCGGATGACCGCTTAGACTCCAAAAAAACGACAAGACCAAAAAAATGGCTCATTAGGTTGGCGCCTAGCGCTAGGTAAAATTGGCCTTAAAAACACAAAACACCCCCGCAATGACGTCACCCATAGAGAACCATCACCCAAATCAAAAATTTTTTTTCGATCGAAACTGGAAGACTCCGAATCCGTAGAGGTTTTCTACAGCTCTCTAGCTTTAGCGGCTGGTGAGTTATGGCCAATAACGTACCGGCCATCATAGTGGCCGGCGCGGGCGTTAAAGGGTTTTCAATGCTAAAAGTCGTTTTGTGAAAAATAACGAACCACTCTTAAATACATTGTATACTAATCCAACCCATTGGAAACTCTTTGAAATTAAGATATGATTCATTTGAGATGTGTTTTTTGAGAGAGTGCTCGTTTGCTAGAAGATGCCTGACTTAAAACATTGTCCATAAGTATAAGCCGTGATATACGGATCAGATACAAATATTTGTGGCTTTCCAGCGCAAAGTTTTCATGGATAATCATCGTGATCTCATGCGCAACTTCAAACACGAAAGAGATAAAGTTGAGACTGAATATTCACAGTTGATATTGCATCAGAAGAAAAAACTGATTACACACTTGAATGTTTTATCAGTGTACAGGGTGTTTCACAATTGTTGAAACAAAGCGATTGTGCACAAATCCAGGATTTTAAATGATACC
>JGI24158J21664_10006939_pt1 | contig 14986 bp, 10 predicted proteins | sample Ectturendosymbi3_FD_21664 | JGI IMG/M metagenome (IMG submission 21664) | reverse complement strand
TGATGCACTGAAAAGGATGAGACAAAATGGTCTATCCAAGAAGTTGTGTTGTGTGCATCACTAATGTATGTGAATGTGTCCTGGGGTAACAGCATGACTGCATGCCTCAGACTTCCGCTAGCTAAGGTTTCCATACCTGGCCGTGCGCCTTTCGTACTTTCGTAGTCACTTGCCAGTGCGCTGTGACTTTGTTCCGAATTGTGGTGCTCATAGCATTTTTCGCAGTTTCCACCGTGTTTGTGTGATTTTAACGAATAACGGTTTTCCCCGTGTGTATCGGTTTCCAGGCGGTTTTCTCCGCGTTTATCGGTTTTCCCGGTTTCTTGAGGTTTCTGTCTACTTTGACGATTTCCCCGGTGCTTTGTCCCTTTTCGACGTCTGTGCCTTAGTCTGTGTGCTGCTGTTCTGAGACAGTGTCGTGTTGTACAGTTTCTCTGCCGTTTTTGTGTTACTTCTGATTAAAGAGGCCTTGTCCTCACTGCGTGCTGGCAGCTCAGAAGTCAGGCAGGTCTGTTTGTTGCACTGCTTTTTCAGGATAGTTACAGGACTGCAGATTAGCGTTCGGGTGCGTTCGCGGTGTGAAAACCATTGACTACACCTTCCCAAACCCCAGCCCTCAAGTCAAGGCCTTTGGCACCGTAGGTTTTTCCTACACTTATTACACATGCCCAAAGTCTTGCCACATGCCCAAAGTCTCCGGATGATATTTATACATAACTTCAAGGCAACATATTCATACTTCGATGGCCTCAATATTGATAACATAGAATCTTTTTGTAGGACGAGCATGTCCACACCATGACTAATTTTGACGCCGTTTGCTCGTCGGCCATCGATGTGATATTTTGTTTATTTAGCCGAACAAAACCATTGCAGTGAAGAAATTTTTGCATATAAGACTATACCTTCTCACAGTGAAGAGGGAACCACCTTCCGGCCGCTACTGTAAAGGTTTGTTTTACAAGGGACAAATGTCGTGGACAGCCAAAAGGTTTTGGGAGAAAATCAACCTATTTCTACGTTCAGTAAAGAGAATAGACCGCTCTAAATAGATGAAACTAGAGAAAGTAATTTTTTAAGAAGGGACAAATTTTCCATTTTTAATAACTTCAGTTGCTTGGAAATAAAGCGGCATGATTTTACTTCTTCCATACTAACATAAGTATAGCAACAGCGATCTGAACAGACACAAACAGGCCCGTAGACAGGTTTTAAGGTTTAGAGGGGCAAAATACAATTTTAGGAGAAAACTTTTGCTTCTATTATAAGTTTAAAACAAATTTTTCTGGGCACAAAAATACTGGGGCACTGCCCACGAATGCCCCTCGTGGCTACGGGCCTGGACACAAACTGTTCAGAAAGTCATCAAACATTATTGAGGTGAATTTTTCGCAGTAAATAAAAGATCAGTGCTTGAGAAGCTTTGAAGCAAAATGTACTAAAAATATCAGCTTGCTGTTGAACACTTCAAACATCCAATAGATATTTTTGCAGCTTTCCGAAACCCTGTTCCCTGTTGGATAATCGTCCACGTCCTCTGTGAAATGCTGTCGACGTCCTTTGTGAAATCCCAATTAAGCTTCGCAAAACGTTTGGAACTTTAGTCAACCGAACCAGAAATTAAAACCACTTTAATAAAGTGTCAATCCATAAGTTTATCACCACAATGCTTGAATAGTTGTTGCTGCGCTGCGTACTGCGGAAGTTGGTTGGGGTTGTGACAGTCAATTTCCTTCAGCATCCACAGCGCTTAACTTTATAGGTAAATGTGACCTTTTCCACGTAGCTGGTTACGCGTTACTTTTGTTATTTCTCTTAGCTCAAAGGTGATGGTGAGGCAGGCGCTTGGCCAAGTCTTGTTTGTTGCACTGCCAATCAGAAAACAGAGGGCCACAACTATGAAGCAACACAAACCGTTGTGGTGGAGCAAAAATTTCAACTAGAAATCCCTAAATTACAGCGCAAGCTCCATATTATCACACCAAAATTCAAATGTAGGTTCCAATTGCAAGTAGGAAGATCCGACATCACCGGCTCCAACAGGCCATGAATTTGAAACAATCTATGGTAAACATAATACAAGCAAACACTTTTCCGATTTTGCGACTAACAGAAGTGGACACAACATCCAAGATAGAAAAAATGAAATCGCCAAAAGTTTCCCGTAGCTCTAAAAATTCAAACAGTGAACCGAAAATCTGAAGAGCGAGACAGGGATTGAGTCGATTTATTCCCAATTGCGATCTCGTCTATAGGTACCTTGCCGAAAAGTGTGTTCTACGCCAAGCTCGTCAAGTACACGAAAATCGTAATACCACATGCGCAAAAGTGGAGTTGGAAGAAAAGCCAGACGGCCTTTTTCTATTTTTTTATGTGGTACAAGAAGCACGTCGCTTTTGTTGTCGTTTTGTTGAACTAATTTTTAACTTGTTCAATAATGTGACGGAAACTGTTGATTGATCCAGGTCCACACGGCGGTGGTACAAGCGCCAGGGTATGCTCGGAAACATATCACAAACATTTCTAAAGCCTGCCTAACATATTGTGTAGCAGGCAGCACTTTTCATCAATTCAGCTTGTGCCTGTACATAAGTTTAACTTTCTAGAAAACTTTTGCAGGAAAGAAAGTGAAACTGCTCATGCATTTGCCTTAGTGCCAAAGGAAAGTGGAAGAATTAGTGCACCAATCACCTGAATTGTTAAAGCAATTACTGAAACCTACTACCTCATGCAAAAATCAAATCTCAACTTTGTTATTTCGTAACAAAGTCCCTATTTTCTGAATATCTTGGCATACTGCCTAGTAGAAAGATCCTTTTTGATAATAAGTGGAGTAGTGTAAGATGTGTTGAACTGGGACACCATCAGAAGAAATAGGACGTTCAAACAGATATTATGGACAGCACAAAAGTATGAAGCAATCAAATGTTTAAGATTAATCTGTTAAAAGTTTTACGAACTCCCATCAGAAAATACGATTGCGATAATTGTGCAAATAACCAAACATATGCGCATGCATTATAAAGCTTCGACAACTGCAGACAGTTCACACAGGAACGAAACTAAGCTGTAGAAAATTGGCGCGTTACAGTTCATCTTTTACGACCTATGGGTGTTCTGCGGAGTGCGGAGAGATATATTTTGACAATTGTTTGAAGGAAATTGCCGTGGTTTTATATTTCCAAGATCTTTCAAAACGTTCATGCTATCCTTGCTTCTACAAGTGTACTTTAAAACATCGGGAGTGAAAGAGATGCGTTAACGTCATTGTACGAATACAGAGGGATCGTCTTTGGAGGTCATGATTTTTTTAATGAAAAAAGAAAGTATAATATTCTGTTCCTCCTAATCAAACAACGGAAAAATGTTGCATAAGCATGAGTGTTAGGAATAAATTTTGTTGCAGAAATGGGAATTTGCGTAATTTTTTTTGAAAACTGAAAAAGAGTGGTCGAATTTCTGCTCATTTCAATCACTAAAAAATTGTCCGTCACCCCAATCGTCCTGTCTCGTCTAGCTAGAACGAGAGGCATCAAAAAACATTGAAAAACCGCTATTAATTGCGAAAAAATCATTTTAAATTTTGGGGAGATACGTTCACTACTAGCAATGTCTATTAAAATGATTTGGTCAGTGGCGTACACAGAACGTTTTCATGGGGGGTTTCATTCAGTGGCATGCGGTGGTCATTTGTATTTGGTGTGCGCTCTTTGTGACGTCACAATTTGACGTCATATTCATGTTTCCAAACCAACGTTTTGGAGAAATTTGTTGACATAATCGGCATATTCTTCTACACGCACTCCCCTTATTTTATGTGTCATTGCACTGAATAGAAACTATCAGCACTCCAAGTTAGGATATCGTTCTGCAGGAAAATAAATTCAACGCTACGACACAGCAGTTCATAACTGCAAAAATATCAGGCTGCGTGTTAAAACAGGCGAGTAAAACACACTTATCACTGCATCAGAGCAATTTACAACGGCAAAACGAGGCTCCGCTGATGTCTTGTCGAATAAGAGCAGTCGAGCATAGGTGTGCGGCAGGACTGGCTGGCGCACACCACGGTTTGCAAGATCGAATCTTGCTAAACTAAACAAGAATTGAGGATGCGCATAAATTACGCAAGAAAACTTTCCATTTTTTATATATAGAAGTCCAGCAAACTATTAGTTTTCCTTTGGCCCTGCTGAGACATTACCAAATACTTGAATGCTTCTATGTTAAAAACTGCTGTTTTTGAGCTCGTGCAGCAGTTCTATCATGCTACAGAAATTGGTAATGTAGTCAGTGCGGTCAGCGCTTGCGCTGATCAGATTTAGCAGAAAAAAATAAAGACAATTGTTTCGGATAAGGTGATCTATCGCAGAACACGATCTTAAACATGGGTAGTGGACGAAAGGTCTGCAAAAAGTGGGGATGGTTTCTGGACGCAGACGATAACCCAGATTCTCACCAAAACCTACCCATTACTTTTTGGCCCATTTATGAGGTTTCTCGAAATTTGCATACAAATTTATTCCGCGGTATTTGCATTAAGTCGACAAATTGACAAACAAAAAGTATGCGAAAACAATTAATCTCCTTTGCGGAGGTAATGAAGTTTTTTTAAATATCAAGCTCAAGAGGGGGGTAACCCCAACCCTCGATAGCCCTTGAGTTTGGTGACAAAAAAAACGTCTTCGCCGAAAAAGTCTCGTCACCGTTATGGAGGAAGGTTTATTCAAGCATTCTTGTGATTAAATGAAGGAATGAAAACAAAACACCAAGATATAGAAAATAAATTGCATATTGATAAAAATAAAAGACTACAATAGTAATTTTCAGATTTGGTGTGGAGTGAAAATTTAAGACACAAACGGTGGGCGAAAGTCTTTATGGGCCAACCACACACCGTTTTTGTTAACACATCAATAGTTAACCCAAGACCTTTACAAATCAAGAGAAAAACTTCATTGACGAAACACATTAATTCAAATAACACAGCATAAGTTAATAAAACTACACAACAACAGCAATTGGAAACAAGCCGGTAGAGGCCAAATGCCTAGTTACGAACGGGTCAGTTGAAGGTGAGATTGGAAACTTAACATCTTGGAAAAATTGCCTTGTGCTGCTGAAAAAACAAATTTTACAGTTTCAAATTCATGCAACAATTCATTCGCTGAATTTCCGGTTTCTACCACTTTCAACGTTCGCGCTGTCCTACCCGCAAGTTTTTCGTTTATGTCCACTTCACAGCTACCTTTTGCGTGTCCTCATGAGCGAGCTGCTTCGGCACGTTGATCGATACGTTCATTCGAGCGGTCAGGACAACATCTAGTAGCCTATTACGTTCCTTGGTTCTATCACCACAACCAGTCGAAAATCATTGGTGTGGCCAAGTGGTTGCTATGGAGCAGAGGTACGCAACCTGCGGCCGTACGACCGAATGCGACTTTCGATAAATATTTGTGCGGCCGTGCACATGCAATTTAAAATATAAGTTATGGCAATAGAGCATTATTAAAAATTCTATGACTACTGTAGCTGGATGCTTAGTGGAAATACGGCGAAAGAGATGTGTGGAAGCAGGGTAGGCTCAATGTGCGGAAGCAGAACAGAAGCAATGCAAAATATAAAATGATCTTGAACTCACTGGCGGCCGTAATTCATAAAATCTAACGTTATGCGGCCGGCAATAGCGAAAAGGTTGTGCACCCGCTGCTGTAGAAGAATTAACAACGCAAAGCAGCATAGTCGATGCAGTCCTGGAAACTTATCTTGGAATATTTTGTCTCTTGCAGTTTTTCTGCGCTTTTCAGAGCATCTTCTCAAAATTATAGTTTTGACAACATAATTTTTCTTCAAAGTTCAATAATATGATTTAGTAGCTTCAAGGTTTGTTCAGTGGAAACTAAATCAAACCTACTGATCATCAGCGGGAGATCACGATTCTCATAATGCTGGCGATTGGGGGCGTCAAGAGCACTGATGTTGTATTGAAGAACCCAAGGTTTTTGAAAATTGTTTGTATGTGGTCGCTTTCCGTAGTAAAGATCTCGTATCGTGGCTCTACTCCGTAAAGCGAAGTGTCCACTTTATTGTGATAACTCACAATAGAGGAACAGTGGAGTTCATACGGTACTGACGAATAGTTCACGTAAAGACATAGAGCCTGGCTTACCGAGGTGGTCGTAAAGCAGTGTTCTGCTATATTTTCAGAGACCGTTGGAGAGAACCTTTCGGTCCGTCATAACACTTCATAAAAAAACCTGGCTGTAAAAGTATCGCTTGCTTTTACATATCCAAAAATTTCCTGGTATGGTGAACTTTTCTCTGCAAATGTTTACTTTAACGTGTACAAACTCGAATGAGTATTATATCACTTGTAAGAAATCTTATCAAATCAATGTTGTTCACTCCATTTATGGCTATCAAAGGTGATCTGTCATTTGTGTATGTAAAATAGCCATTACGAAATGTTTTTGGAATGTTTACAAACTATACTTTGTGGCAGTGAAGAAGGAACCACCTTCCGGCCGCTATTTTAAAGGCTTGTTTTACAAGGGACCAATTTCGGAGGAATCAAAAAGATTTTGGGAAAAAATCAATTTATTCATGCGTTCAGCATAGAGAACAGATCGTTCTAAACGGACAAAACTGAATAAATTGAGGTTTCAATGAAGGGATAAATTCTCCCATTTTTTACTTTCAACTGGTTGGAAGTAAAATTGCATCATTTTCTCCCTCCGCATCATTTTCTCCCTCCGAAATAACATATATAGCCGCAGCGATCTGAGCAGAAACAATGTCATTACCTTCAATCAGCATTGCATGAAGTTGTCGATATCACCGGAGAAAGTTCAAACAGGATGAAAAATATTGTGGTAAGTTGCTAGGAATTGTTAAAAGAATTAATGTTTGAGAATTTTTGAAACGAGTTATACTGAAATTACTTCATCTCAAATTCAGGCTCAACAAACAAGTGGACTAATTGAGAAGTGCACAAATAGAAAACATCTCATGATTTTTGTTTCAAATGTTTGAATATGACAATAATTCACAAAGCAACAAAAATATCAAAGTCATTTCAGTGTTTCATTTTAAAGTAATTAACGAAAATTTACTCCTATTAGAAATGCTGCAGTTTGAGCAGTTTAAAGTAAAGACAAAACACCACGAAGCAATTGTTGGAAGCAATTGTTGGAAAATTTCTGTGAACTTACAAAAAACATGTAATACAGTTCTGTCAGAAAGTAAACCGATGCTTTGCATAGGATTTTTTTATCCGACTCCGACTTCGGATGCCCAATTGAATCATGTTTTACATCGCACCACGAATTTATGAATCCAAACTCGTGCGTATTGATATGGTACAATATCTTTTGAAACTTTTATTGAAACAGATATTTCTTGCTGTGTACCACGATTTCCATTCATTGCTAGCTTGCTAGCTGTTACAAAATTGATGACAGCCAAAATTCATTCGCATTATGTTAAGGAGTCGGAGTCGGAAATTTTGGAAAGGTCAGAGTTGGAGTCGGACATTTTACGGTGTCTGTTTCACATAGACGTTCATGCTCTATACTCTTTGAAAGCAGGCTGTTCACCTTGTTTTGTCCAATGGTGCTCCTTAGGTTCATTCTACCATCTTAATTTTAGAAAATGACCGTTCTCCACTGCAGTTCGTCACTATGAGAGTTAAACAAATGGGCAAACCATTTCCCATATTGATAAAAGAAGACTTCAAGTACAATAATATTTCTTAATGCCATTCATAGCACTACAATCAAGCAATATCTCGAAATTACTGCAGCTCGGCATCATTGCTTAAGTGCTCCCATAATGTTGTAAGTAACTCAAAAAATTTGCAAATCTCTGTAGTCTAATGTAAAAGAAATCAATTGAAAATCTTCGCTTATTTGCTCAAAGCAAATTTAGCAAAATAGTGACATCTTGGACCGAAAAAATCCTGCATATGTAATCAGGGGTGGATATTAGGGAAGGCGAACGAAGTGGTCGCCTCAGGCCCCTCTTTTTCAGAGATGCCGTGAGCGCCCCTTTTGATAGCACTTAGCTTTTGCATTGCTTGCTTTGTTAAAAAACTTAATAATCACTCAACAGCCACATTTTAATAATCTCTGAAGCAAGTCCTATGTTTGTCAATATAAACTAAAATTTGTGTGCAAAAGTGCCAAAAAGGGGCCGTCAACAACTTCAATGTGTAGACAAAGAACAATTTTGAACCAAATGACTTCAAACAATGTGCAATTTGAAATTGATTTTCACGCAGAAGCAAATTCCCACACAAAATGAATGTTTAACTTTCTTCGAGCGAATAAAGTTTATGTATAGCATATGCAAAATATAAGAACTCCTTTCTGAGAATTTGCCTCTGGCTCCTAAACTCTAGTAACTACCCTTGCATATGATACAGATAAAGGACAAATTTAAGACAGGACCGCGGGGCCCCCAAAAGCACGAGGTCCGTAGCAATTGCTACATTTGCTACTACTGTTAATCCGGCACTGGAAACGTTCGGTCAATTCACAAGATTCAATGTTGCGTGGTGACTTGATTTCAAATAAAAGTAACNTTTTTCAACTGCATTTTTTTGCGTTATTGCGTTATAACTGCGTTATTTGTGTCAATAACAATGAAATGCTGAATTTCGGGACAACATGGCCNTCACTGTTGGTCACAACTTTGTGTTTCTTTGTATGGAATTGCTCTACATGCAATGTTTTATTACGGTGTTCAGCCTGCTATTGAAAAAAATCAAATATCCAATAAATTACTTCGCAGCTTTCCACAGCATTGTTCTGTATTGTATGTATTATCTTCCACGCCACCGCTCAAACGGACTCAGTGCAAATGCCCGACAAGCTTCCAAAGGCTGTGAATTCCACAACATGGAAACATATTTTAATAAAAAACAGGGGCAGAACTCGAAGGTAGGATCTATTCCAATATAATATTGTTTGCTCTTGTACACGCTTGAACAATAATTATGAAGCATATTTATTAATCGTGTAGATTTGCACGTACTTTTTTCATTTAAAAGGTTACAAAATATTATTTCAAGGTTTCTGCATTTTTTGTTCTTTGATATTCAAACAAAACTTTTTCCCATTTTCAGATTTCTGAAGCACAACTGCAAACTTGTTGATAATAACATGCATGATGAGGGTTTTCCACGTTGGTGGAGGTCTTCATTGCACTGCAACAACGTACATAATGCTGTTTTTGTGTCTGTTGCCGCCAATGACGATTTTTGCCATGGTCTTCCTGCTGATCTGCGTTCCCAAAATTACAAGACAAAGCCTGAGTTCATGGAAACCAAGTTTCGTGCACGTGTTCAAGAGCCCAACAAACCCATCAAAAACACTACGTTCCGTGTAGTGTTGCCTGTGGCTTATCGATGCGTAGAGAAAAGCAATTAGTTAATTATAATCTTGAAATTGTTCTCATAAATGGCTGATCGTTTTTCGAGGGTATTTCGTTGTTACTATATTCCAACAATGCGGGCTTTTACTCTTTTCTGTAAATAAATCGAATCGAATGAAGGGAACCAATGCGTTCTGATTTACTGTTTAAAATATTTTTATATTGTTGAAGTTTTTGCTATCTCGTCACATCTTAGTGTTCATCTGAGCCACATTACATTTTATCACCTCACATCTTACTGGTGTAGTGAATGCAAACTGTAATATGTCGGACCGGAACGTGCAGAATCATTGTACATTCTTCGAATTGTCTTCAGTGTTATGCTTCACATCTGTCTTTCAATGTGTAAACAGTTTGGCACTTCGCATTTACATACAACAACATTGGGATGCTGTTTAGGTTTGACTCAAGTCTTTTATATTTTATTGAATAATAAACGTTTCGTGCTTGTCAACTGAGTTTTAAACGTTGGATACATTCCAACATCCGAATGTTCTTTCGACATGTCTACAACCTCAACTACAGTATCATGTTTACATCCAACTAACGGTAATAACCACTTTTTTTGGGCTCACAGTAATTTTATTTCTGTCTTTTAAATCTAAAATCTCACCACAGCTGCAACTGAATGTGAAGGAATCTGACCCCTAGAGTGCATAATGCCTTGACACCGACGTTTTATGAGTTATTCATAATATCATCAAACAATGCACCGTTTCTACATAAAAGTTTCGAACCGTAGTCAACCGAACTGGGCGTTGAAACCGCTTTATCAAGTGTCAATCCAGCATGCCTATGACCTTTTTTCTCGAATGTTGCAGCGACGCATTGCGGACGTTGGTTTGGATGTTTACAATCGTTTTTTTTCGGCAAGCAAGGAGGTGTTAACACACAACAGTATAGTGTAGTCGGAGGAGAAACAGACGCTTTTTCACTACTTTTTTATGTGATATCCTACCTGAAAAACGTCGTTTATCTATCATTTTGTTTCAAGAATATTGAAATTACTCAAATAAAAGGCAGAAAGGTGTTAACTGAATAATGTCTTACGGCGAGCCTGCTAGGGTATGTAGTACATCGAAATACTCAACACAACTTTCCAATATCTATCTACGATATTGTGTAATGCCCAATATTTCTGTTAAATACATCATGTGCCTAACTAAGAGATATTTTTCTTGCAAAATATTGCCTGCAACAAGGTAAACTCCTCACTGCTTTTCCACATAGGTGAGGAGAGTGGGAAGAACAGGTGCGCCAACCAACTGATGTTGTTGAAGCACTTACTGAAACCTGCATGCTCATATGAAAACATATCTTCGTTTTTATTTCATGGCAAACTCTCTCTGTCTTTTGGTTCCCTTGGTATACTGCAGATAGTATAAAGATCGTATGTGATAGTATGTCGAATACAGAGTAAAATGGATTGAACTGGAGCACTATGAATTAAATATAGGACTTGAAAGGAGTTTTTGCACAACATTCAAAATAGTACAACCAAATTTTGAAAATCAAATCTATTAAAAGTTGTAATCAAACACTCATAATAAATTACGATTGTGGCAATAAACCAAACATACTCATGACTGCAAGCAGCGGGAACAAAATCAAGTTGTAGTGAATCGGCATGTCGCGGTCTATCTTTTACGACACAAAGGTGTTCTGTTGAAGGACCTCTTTCAATGATAATCTGAAAAGAATAGTCATTTCTATATTTCAAAAATCTACCAAAAGTTAATTCTATCCTTGGTTCTACAAGAGTAACTGGAAAAAAGGAGCAGAGTAGTAATGCTGGAACATCGTTTTATGAATAAGCGGTTGTCTTTGCAGGTCTTAATTTTATTTTTTTTAAATGGCAAAAGACGTCAAGTTCTTCTGGCCAAAACAATGGCATGGGTCGCAATGATGTGAGTGTTTAGAATAAACTCTTGAGGAAATGGAAATTTGTGTATTTTTTTCTGAAAACTGAAATTGGTACTCGAACCTATGGCGCATCACAATCATCAAAAACTCGTTCGCCACCGAGTTTTCCTGGCCCGTCCGCCTGCATTGGCAGCAGAACCGTCGCCAGAAAGTTTTCAATAGGAGGGCTTTGCGTTTCTGCGGGGGGTTTTGTGTTTGTACTGGGGGGTTTGACACTCTAAAAATTGACAAAGTTCAACTCATTTGTAGTGTTTCATGTTTCAATTTGGGGAGGCGTGGAGCTTTGTTTGGGGGACTAAGCCCCCAAAAGCCCCCCCCCCCGTGGCGACTGGACTGATTCGTAGGTATGGAAAAGCATCAGAAAGTAGATTTCGTTTGTGAAAACGTGTTTTTTTAAATATTGGCGGGCGGGATAAACTCAGTGTTATCGCTTTTAAAACAGGTTGGTGATACAAAGTGAAATCCTGGTCACCGGTACGGACGTGAGTTTATTGTATCCACGCGTTTTTGTGAATAGAATACGAAGTATCATTTGTAATGTACAGTGAAAACAAAACATCAAGTGGTATAAAATCCATTGTATGCTGATAAAAAGTAAAAGACTTCAAAACCTTTAGGTAGCGGTTTGAATTACACATTTTGTCAAAAAAGTACGCGAAATACTTTATAGGTCACCAATACTGCTGACCTTGTTGTTGGCACAGATGAACAATTTTCAGATGAAGAGAAAGAGACTGAAGATTATTGAATTGTACAGAAAAAATGTCCTAACAAAATGGATTTATGCACGCAGCACAGAAGACGTTAATAAAAACACACAACCCTAACAACAAAACTAATGAAGACACCCACAGAAGAGAAATACATGTTACATATGTGCAATACAGGGCGGTTGAAGGTGAGATTGGAAACTTCACAGATCGTGGAATTTTTCTCTGTTCCTACATGTTGTGTAGGAACAGAGGGAAAGGAACACTTCAAAGATAAGACCTTAACTACTCTTATCTTTGAAGTGCGCCAGCATAGCTGAGAACTGGCGTTACTATTCGGGCAGAGGGAGGCACATACCTCTGAAAGAAGTATTTCAAGCACATACCTCACGGAACTCCACCAAAGTACAATTTTTAGTGTGTACCTCTAATCTACAGGAAACGAAGTTGTATGTGATCACATTTTACATCTGCATCAAAAAGTGTTGTGCAAAGTTAATCGTCTTCATTCATTCAAAATTTCTGTGCCCCGCCAGTTCATGTTTATGATTTACAAAAAAAAATGTTACTAAGCTTTTTTGATGATGATCGTAACAAATAAATGCTTGAGAAGGCCCTACTCTCCACTGCCAAAATTACATGAGCATACTTTAAAACGACGCCTACTAACGATGTGTAGTTGATGTCAATCTCATAACTTTATCCCAATGAAGAGAAAAAAATTACTTTTTGTTCGACATGGTGCTTTCTCTTTTTCCCTCCAGCACCAGCGCTATCAGATTGTTGAAAGAATTTTCTGCTTATGCTTTGTGCCACCAACCGAACATTCAGTTTCCACTATTCGAAAACACATTGCCATTTAATATTTTTCGAAAATTCTCCCGCTTGTGGAACTCGATTTCCCGCTTGAATAAAATCATCAGCCGTCTACCCAGTTCCATTCCGACGGGGGAGCTTTGGTTAGCTTGGCTCCTTGAAACAAAGCACCAATCCCCCCAAATTGAAAAGTGAAACGCTATAAATCAGTAGAGTTTTATCAAATTTCCAAAATCAAGTCCCCTTGGACAAACGTAAAGCCCCCCTACCGAAGACTTTCTGACGACGGTTCTGCAGTTATCCCATAATGATACATCGTGTACATTCTCATCACTTGCCAAAAAGCAATGCCTATTATCGGCTTGTAATTAATCCACGACTGACGTCTACACATTAAGCTGCGCTTTGCTTAAAACCTACTGAATATCACTATAAGCATCTGCGTCCGTGAGTGTGTGGCCCTCCCAGGTTTTTGGCTGGACCCCTGCTTGGCTCCCCCAGTTTTGTTAACTTTCAGCCAGCAAAATTTTAAACGATTTGAAGCCTTTCTGGCGAAGGTTCTGACGATATGCAAAGCCTATGTTGAGTTTGATAAGGTTGGTCATAGCAAATCAATCTTCATTACAACAGAAAATCACCATGCAGGAGAGGCATTTATGTTGGCCCTTCTATTTTTTTCTTGGCCCGCAGTGGCCCCCCAGACTTTTAATTCTAGAATCGCAACTGTATGTGGCAACGTAGAAATTGAACTACACCTCTACTTTCACTGCAGCGTACATAGCAAATCTCATGCATAACTTCTTCATAGTGTTCATAAGGATTTCGCCTAATAGGCAAACGTTTGAGGTCAAACAGATTTGCTGCGCTGGTTTCTCTTTGTGTTTGTCAGAATTGTTGTTTCAAATTTTCATTGTTATTTTAGTGCTATACAGATGTTGCTAGAATCCTGCAACAGATGTATATTGTTCTCGTTATGAATTCTTGTACTATTTTGATTAGCTCATCATGACACAAAAAATTTGCATCAATCAAGTTAGCGCCAGTTGCAAAACTATCGTTAATTGAACAAAATAAATATCAATTTTTGCCCGTACTCGTGAACGAGTTGCTCCGAAACATTGATCTATACGTTCATTAGAGCGGTCATAGTTACATCGAGTAGCCCACTACGTTGCTTGGTTCTATCAAGACATAGAGTAGATAATAATCACTGCTCTGGCCAAGCGTTTNCTACAGAGGATTTTAAAACTCAAAGCAGCAAAGCCGATGCATCCCTGGAAGCACGTCTTGAAATATTTTGTCCCTAGCAATTTTTCTGCGCTCATCAGAGCATCTTCGCATAATGCAAATTCAGATACAGTTTTGTTCCACATTTTGACGTTTGATAATATAATTTAGTAGCTTCAAAGTTTGTTCTGTAGAAACCAAATCAAACCTACTGATCAGCAGCGGGAGATCGCGATTCTCATAACGCTAGCGCTGGTTGGCGCCAAGAGCATTGATAGCAAAAAGAAAATGTCATTACTTGTGGTACTGCGTTGAAAGCTTGCTTGTAGGTTTCAATATGGTCGCCTTCTGAGGTACAATTCCCACTTGGGACGCCAATGTCGTGGTTACAATCCTGAAAAACGAAATGCCAGCTTTATTGTAGTTTCTTATTATAGAAAAAAAGTGTAATTCATTCTAAACTAACAAAAAGTAGCCGTTTCACCGAGGTGGTCGTAAAGCTAGGTTCTGGTGTATTTCACAGCTTGGTTCAGTTGCCGCAACGAAGGAAAATTTGAGAGACCCTTCTGGTCAGTCATCAAGACCTATCCCGTCGTGTGCGACGATGAGCACATCGGCGCTCACAATCTTCCAAGAATGATTTTTTTGATGTTTGCTTTCCAGTTTCAATGGCTGACTTCCACTCTCTTTTGTCAGAAGCGAGTTTTTCCGATGAAGTACTTGTTATGCTAAATACGTTTAGGTCACGCTTTAGCACGTCCCGGAAACGCAATTTTGGACGTCCAATGGGTCGGGGAGCATTGGGTAGTTCACTATATAGAACTTGCTTTGGCAGGCGGTTGTCCTCCATCCGGCACACATGACCAGCCCATCGTAGA
>JGI24158J21664_10006938_pt1 | contig 14987 bp, 9 predicted proteins | sample Ectturendosymbi3_FD_21664 | JGI IMG/M metagenome (IMG submission 21664) | reverse complement strand
TGCGATAGTCATCGCTTTTGCCTGGTGTGATACCAACATTAACAAACAACTTCACTTACTTTTTCAAATCTTAATGATAAATGCAAACAGCATTTCATACTTGCTGCTTCTCGTTCGTCTGTACTTTCAAACTGGCAAATCTCGAGAAACGTGCACAAACGAGAATGCAAAAGGGTACGTTAGAGAATCGCCATTGCATATCAGCTGCCTTCTCAGAAATTCAATGGCCGACATCCACTATCTTGAGCGAAGAAGACTGTGTTATGGTTATGCTTTCCTGTCGAATGACACACAAATCCGAATGGATAACTTTTCATATTGTCTCGTCAGTTGAATGAAGCAAAGGCTTTTGCATCAAATCGAACTCAACACCAGAGCCTGGTCTCTTATGTTTCATGAGCTTTGGACCGGTGAGTTTTGAAACTGTTTATTCTGAATTGCATGTTTCAAAGAAATCTGTTTCCAAAATTCTCTCTGTTACGAATTACCCATGAATATTATTTTGTAACATTTGCCGTTCTAGAAAATGAGCCAACAGGCCGTCGAGCACCGGATGAGGTGGCCGAGTGATTAAGGCGATGGACTGCTAATCAATTGTGCTCTGCACACGTGGGTTCCAACCTCATCCTCGTCGAATGGGGATGTAGCTCAGTGGCAGATCGCACGCTTCGCATGTGTGAGGCCCCGGGTTCAATCCCCGGCGTTCCACTTTATTCACGTTTATTATTTCAGATTCACCACACATAACACCACACAACACATCAACAAGCAGTGCACACAAATACTTGTCTAAATATCCGTTGTTGAAGACATCTCAAAAACATATTCTTATTTTCAAGATTGCTTTTCCAGTATTTGAGGTCCATTTTTTCCCTGGGCCAATGAGTTCTGTCTATAATGACGCATTAATTGACTGTCATACAATTGAGAAGACTCTGTCATATGCTTTAATTTTTTATTTCCAAACTAGTGTGGCCAATTTCGACTGCATTTAATATTTCTGCTCTACACGAAATTTCCTTAACGAAGTTCGTTCAATTAATGCCTCTGACCATGTCAGAACAACCCCCAAGTCCTTTCATACTTCTTTCTCAAAATAGCTGCCATGCATGCGTCGTGCTTGCACGTGGAAATACTAGCGTTCTGTGCCAAGTAATGGTTTTCAGAAGTGCAGAAGAAAAAACGAATTTCCGATGATGACGAGTTCGTCAGTCGGGCGTTGCGATAGTTATCGCTTTTGCCTGTTGACATACCACCTTTGATAAGCAACTTCACTTACTTTTTCAAATCTTAATGATGAATGCAAACAGCATTTTACATCTGCTGCTTCTCGTTCGTCTGTACATTCTGAGACTGGCAAATCTTGAGAGTCGTGCACAAGCAAGAATGCAAAAGAGAACGGTATAGAATCGTCATTGCACATCAGCTGCTTTCTCAGAAATTCTTGAGCTTTGTAATGGGACATTTACACGTATCATTAACAACTAGGCTATCCATCATGGGGATCGTGGCCCGCAACAATCTTGGGACTCTAGGCGGGTGAAGTGTTTTCTATGAGGGGCACAATTTTTTTAAACTACGTATATCCAATAATCATACACAATGCCCAACACATTTTTCCAGAGGGAAAAAAACTTTTAGGGCCTCTTCAGCGCCCACCTCAGTTACGTGCCTGAAAGAGTCGCATAAAAACACGTTTTTAAAATGGGTCGCGGAACGAAAATGTGTGAGAGGCCATGAACTAGGCTAATTACGCCAATAATGCTGACGTTTGGGCAACGTTTCCTAATTTTGCTACACTTAATGACTCAAAGATGATTTATTCGAGGCTTCGACATAAACCTACTCTGACAAAAGCTGTGCAGCCAGGAAAAACCTAGAATCAAGAAATGAAAAGAACAGAGGTGATACACTTGAAACGTTGCAGTGAGCTTGATAAAGTATGGCCTGGAGGGCATGTTTTTGCTGGTCCTGATAGGTGACCATTGAATGGCTTTTGAGCACCCAAGGCAAGATCCTTTCCAGCGCCCACCCCTCCTATACAAAGATACGTACTCTACTCATCACATACATTACGAAAATACGAAGGACCTTTTGTACATTAGAAACGTTTAAAACATGAATAAAATTTATAAAAAATTGCGACATAGCTTGCCCAGTATATGTGAAATTGAAATTAATTGGAAATATATTAACCCTTCTGCAGAGAACCTGAAATAGTGTAGTACCTTTATCTTCTCAAAAAATGCATGACCGTGTGCTTCGTTCACTTTCATCATGTTCATTCCCTTTTTTTGGTGTACGTTCGTCACTTCCTGAACCACACAATTGTATTTTGGGTGCCCCCGTTGGCCCAGCGCCCCAGGAATCCGCCTAGTTCGACTAATGGTAGCGCCGGTCCTGAATGTTGGTGTCACACTCTGCGGAAGGGATAACTATAGCATCGCCCGGCTGACCAACACGTCATCATCGGAAGTTCTTGGTTTTCTACACTTCTGTAAACTGTAAACCGTTACTTGACACAGAAGACAAATGTTGTTACACGCAAGCATGGCGCATGCATCACAGCTCTTTTCCTAAACAAGTATGAGACGACTTGTGGGTTGTGCCGACATGATCCGAGTCTTTTGAACGAACTTGTTTGTCAAATTTCATTTAGTGCGCAAAAAACTTCACTGCAGTCGAGCTTGGCCAGATATGGCTATAGTTTGGTAATATCATTTAGTCTATTGGAAATAGATTTAGCACGAAATAATGTCTTATCAGCTGAGTGAAGCAATAAGTTTTGTACTAAACCAACTAAATATGTGTAAGGTCTGACATGTTATGATATCTTCTGACCTAATGTTCGTCGAACTGGTATGCCCAGTTCTTTGTGAATTGCCTCTTCCTAACATATCTATTTTTCTTCATTCGGTCATTTTTGTATGATCTTTGAGTTCGACTTGTTGTCCAGCACCAGATGAGGTTGCCGATTGGTTAAGGCTATGGACTGCTAATCACATCTTGTGATGTTTTTGCGCATGTTTTCCATATGTCTTGCTTGGTGTGTTCATCGTTTGACACGCATGGCTGTGCTTGCAATTGCCAGGACTGAAGATGTGTAAAATTCGTGAAATTGGTTTCCTGATAAGACGGTTTGCACATCGATCCGACAGCGAGCATAAGCTTTGTTGAGAGGAGACGTGTTGTTGCTAATGCATATCAATAAATATTTCATATTCTCCTTATTTTTTCTGTGGATTTATCATCAGAGTACCATGTTTTGCTTGCGATGCAACGTACAGTGGTGTGCGTACTCTGAGTAAAATGCTGATAGACACATCATACACATGGCGATATGTGTGCCATATGCTGTATACGCATTAGGTCAGCACAAGAATCACGGTTTGGTCCTAATACGTTGCAACAGAGAACAGGGGCATACAACGACTTTTGTGGAAAATTTCACAAAAGACGTTGGAACAGCATACAATTTCAGTAAAAAAAGACACCAGTAGTTAATCGCTTACTGAAATCGCAAATTACATTATGTTGCCAAAATTTGAAACATACGCAAAATACCACCGCTAAAGCCAAAGGTCAGCACAGAAACATTGTCAACATAGTCTATGAGAAAACACCTGCTCATTCACTCTGTTGAAGATAGCTAAGAATTCTAAACTCTCTCAATCCCGTTCCGGTATACCACACGACTTTTTGCAACTACACAAGGAAGTACCTCCATGCATGTGGGGGCCCCTTATCTGGAAAACTCCGTGTACAGCCGCACACAAAGCACACGCCTAAATCCGACCTTGATTGTTCATGGAGCCAATTATTTGTAAAGAGCATAACACAACTGTTTGCAGTGATCTTTCCGTGTGTTGTGAGACTGATTTACACATTGGAAGACTTAGCTTCGGCTGAGGTAGCAAAACTATGATTAAATGCATCTAAGTAACTTCACTCCGCAGGTGAAACAAGCAAGGAATCAATCACAAAATTTTAATAGGACATCGATTTCGCTTAACACTACGCATCATCAGTCCTTACATCTGCAAGCAATGCTAACAGGTGAAACGTTGAAAGGCTAAAGCAAGGCCAGAGAAAGTAAACAACCTCAAGACTGTAGTGAAACAGAGCACAACACCAACTGCAACAATTAAAACTGGAAATTACGTCTTACTCAAATGAAAGTATTCACTGCAACTTCAAAACGTACTTCAAAAGTTATATGAACTTAATAAAACTCAACGTAAGCTACAATGATTTACATAACAGAATACTTCGTTCTCAAATAAATTCGACTACTGTCGAGGCGGCGCCCCAATTTAGCTTGAAACAACACGCCGTATGATTTAGCATAACTGCAGATTGCGTAAGCTAAGCTAGCATTTAGTAGCGATGGCAACCAAACTTCAGCAGGCGCATTTGAAACGCCGTGACTGACGAGAACCAAACTATACCACGCTGGCCGCGATAATTAAAACACATCAACGGTCAGTTCAGAAGCGAAACAAGAAAACTTTTATCTCACGCGGGGGAGGATCATGCTGTGAATATTAACATGTGCGCCAAGCTGGTTGTACCGTTTATCTTCGAAGATATTCAGAGAGTGAAAATTTGGTTTTTCAACAAAAGTGACGGTGTAAGCTTCGTGTATCGGTGGTTAATTTACGTTATCATGGAACAATGCATAGTGCCGCGACAAGGCCACTTCCTTTTTTGTCGTTTTTACAATTAAGTCTGTTCCAATTACTGCGGTGAGATGACCATCTCTTGGAAAATTTGTTCTTGGTTTATCCGACATACTGTTCAAGGCATATCACACAAGTCGCTACGTAAAGACCATAATTTCCGCATGTCAAGTTTTGGTTCAGCGGAAAGGTTTTAGTTTTGCTCATCATTTGTGAAACACATGGTGCCATTCATTTGTCGTGTTTCCGTAGCAACCACAAAGTGCACTGGCCGCAAGATCCTGAATCACCCTTGACACGTTCCCTCGTCTTGTTTAAAGCAAGGTTCTTGTAGTTTGTTAGTATTTGCACAATTGTTTCAGGTCTTTTGTGAGTTATGGTTGCCTTGGGATTTAACTTTTTTTCTTTCTCTGTTAGAGGGAAAGATGTAGCCCAAACTTGTTGGTCATCTTTTGCGTCGCATTTTGAGGGGCGTAGTATTTCTTCCCGATTTGATACCACTGCTATCATGTCATTAGTCATGTCCAAAGCAAAGTTTGAGCGAATCGCTTTTTTGGGGTCGATTTAAGCTGCTGAGGTAGTCTTCTTTTCTTCGGTTAAGACACCTCAACCTTATTACTTCTCCAAATAAGATTGACTTGAGTGTTGACTTTGGGTATGTGATTTCCCGCTAATGAACTGCCTTCCTCTCTGTGGGTTTTATGAAGACTTTAGAAACACATCCAAAGTCATCGTCAGGAGATATGCAATGATCAACATCTAGGAACTCAACTTCACCTTTTGATCGGCTATGCAAGCGTGGCGAAACGTTATTTCCAAACCACTGTTGGCAAACGCTGACGTGCGTGCTTGTCGAACGCTTTCATTAGACGATTCTGATCTAGCTATCCAAATTATGTCATCGCTAAATCTGCGGAAAAGGTCTGCCTCACGTCGCACCAAATGAGACAGAGTGGTTGTCACCGGTTATACTTCCGTTTTTAGGATGTATAACTGGTCTCCATGTTGGGTGACAACGTTGTTCAGGCAAATTTTGTTCAATTCAACAATGATTTCTCGGGCCTTGGTGATGAATTTGGAATGTTTCTCCAATACAAATTCAAAGGCTTTGTTATACCGTGTCTCTGCACAAGTTTGAGTAAAGTGCTTTTACATCTTGCATCACAATGTAAAACACTGTTTTTTGCTTTCCAGTTTCTCGAGTTTGGTTAGGCGGTCTTTCCAATTGAGCAGGTCTCCAATATATTGTCGTCTGTCTTGACAAAATTCATATGGGCAGTTTTTGCAAAAGTCTGCACTTGTAGGTTTAAATATTAATTTCAGAAAAGCAGTAATGCGTGAGATGCTGATGTTTCCAGCATATTGCAGCAAGTGCACAGGTATGTCTTTGATATCAACGTTCAATAAATTCTCTGGGGTCATCTTGTGTGTTGTGAAAAGTGGGTACGCGTAAGCTGGTGTATTACAACAAAAACCTTTGCCAATGCACCGTTGACTTGCGATACGAGTTGCTCTTGCATTTCATACCAGTTAAGTGTAGCAGCAGTTTATCGTTCACTTCTCCCATATGACGGAGTTTGACAATAAGGTCGTTGCAATATTTTCTCAATTTTTCAAGGTAACCCTCGCAACCCTCCACAGACACATCCATATTTTCAAACTGTTGCAGTTCTTTGGTCAAAATGGTTAATGCATCTACAAATAAGTGTTTTAGATGAGTCAAGGTGCCCATCAACATTTAAACTTTGCGAAGATCGAGAGGTTTCACTTTGCGAAAAACGCCATTGTTTAACATAAATATTTTAAGCGTTTCTCCTGAAAATGGGCTGATTGGAAGCGGTTTTGCCTTCTCACAGGTGAATTCGTTGAGAGACTGCCATCTCCAAAAACAACAAACATCGCAAAGGCACACCAGAAATTTTGCGATAGCCTGCTATTTGCGGCTAAGCAATGCATCCCACGTGGCCGTCGCAAGAACTATGTGCCATGTTGGGACAAAGAGTACGAGACCCTCCATCGTTCCTTCCTCAGAGCCTGTGTGGGGACTGACTCCGATAGAGCCACTTTGTCCCTGCTTTCTCGGATCGAACAGAAAACGCAGGACCTATGGGAAGAAGCTGTCAATTCCATCACTTCTCCCACTCCAGCCACAAGGCTTGGAGCACCATCAATAAACTTACTGGCATGTCTGGACGCTCCTCTCGCCTGTGCCCCGTCTCAGCAAACTCCATCGCCTCACAACCACTGAAGAACAGGGCACTCACGACTGGGAGCCGCGAGACCACCAGGCTTGTCAACAAGCAGCTGTTCGACCTATGGAAGATCCCAACACCTGAGGGTAGCAGTATCTCTGGCCCTTTCAGGCCAGAGGAGCTTGCTGTCGCCCTCAGGCACCTGAAGCCAGGAAAGTCTCCGGGTCTGGATTCTATCTTCCCAGAGTTTATACTCCACGCCGGGCCGGCTCTCAAAACTTGGTTTTATGTTTTCGTCACTTCCTGTTTGCGCCAACTCAAAATGGAGAAGAGCACTAATAGTTGCGATCCCTAAGTCGGAAAAGCCATTGGGAGATCCAAACAGCAATCGCCCTATATTTCGTCTGTGTGTCCCCTTCAAGATCTTCAAGAGACTCATCTACGATCGTGTGGAACCAATCATCGACCTATTACTGCTGCAGGAGCAGGCGGGTTTTCGACACTCGAGGTCGAGTGTAGTAGATCAGGTCATCACCTTTCTGACACAGGACATCGATGAATCGAGGATAGCTTTTCAGCTAAGAAGAAGGCCGGAGCTGCATGTGTCCATCGCCCAGTAGCCTACGACACTGTATGGCATCGCGGCATTACTACCAAGCTACTGCGTCTGCTACCTGATAGACACATGGTCCGCATAATCATGGAGATGGTTGTCAATCACAGCTTCATCCTTACCACCGGAAATGGCAAACGAAGCAGGTTACGACGCCTCAAAAACGGCGTCCAAACAGGGATCTGTCCTTCTCTTCAACATCTACATCTCTGACCTGCCAATTGCAGTCTCCAGAAAGTATGTATATGCTGACGACTTAGCAATAATTTATGCTATTGGAGAGTGGCAGGCAGTAGAAGAGGTGCTGAGCAAGGAGATGGCAACCGTAGATGAATTATTCCAGACAGATTGAAGCAATACAAGTTAGAAGGCACAACAATACGAAAAAGCTGTTCGAAACAAACGACTTTACTAGTTAATTGAATACAGACATGTGCAAATTTGAATCATCGCAAAAAAATGAAAGCAGAGCCCATTCGGCTGATTCCGCGAAAGCTCACAGCAAACTTAGAGCTTTAATAGTACTTTTCAAATGAAATCAGTTTCTAACAAACCAGTCATTAAAACAGACTTGCCCAAGTTTACGCTGAAATTAATTTGGTTTTGTTGGGAAGTCCTCTGCTGTATTATGACACCTAACTGTGTATTATGTAAGTAAGTGTTACGATACAGCAAACAGGAGCAACGCGGAAGCAAATACTTCAAGAATCTACCGACAACCAGGAAGCCAAAACAAACTTAAAGTTTTCTAGTCAAGGCCCCCCCAAAATTTTGTTAAATCAAACACAGTGCCACAATGCATAAACACATTATACGCATCGCAACGCAAAAAACAATGTACGAAGCACACAATTGACATAAAACAAGCATACAAATGCGTTACACTCCTGTAGAAGACATATGCAGCTGTTGCAACCTCTCCGGTGATGTTGCGTTAAATGTGTGATTCACCACGAACGGGATGTGCGTTAAGAACAACACCATACATATATGTGGCTCGAACAAGCAACAACAGAGTGATCATGGCATGTCTCTATTCTCTATTGTTGCTTGCTGCCACAGTGCGAAGCTTTGCGCATATGCCACTCGGGATTCCCGATCGCAACACAGCTACAAAACGGCACATAACATAGCTGAACACGGTTAAGTGAAAACAAACCTATTTATAATAGGGGAATAGACAATCCCCCACTGTTTGCAGAAGGTGACATCGTGTAAGGTTTTCAGACGCTGTTAAATTTCTGTCCAGGGCGCAGATACGCAGACACGTAGAGAGTAAGTTACGATAAGTCTCTCTCGCTTATAATTTTGTTTCCTCTTATTTTCCTTACAAACATAACGTAGAATTTTACGATAAACTTAATTGCATTTTTTGCGGCTTGCTAGCGATATTGCACAATATATGTGGCCTGTGATAGTAATTAGGTTCTCCCCCTCTGTGTTAAAGAGTTTGTGGTAATTAAAACCTCAATTTATTTCTTTTGCGTAAAATTTTACAAAAGACTTTGGATATTCTATTCATTATGCATTTTAATGGTTGAAAGTTTATTTTGTTTCTGGCTTGTTTGACAAGCTGGATAGTTTAAATTCAGGCGTACAAGGTTCATTCGGAAATATAATTACAGTTGAGCAACTTCAAGATTAACTTCATTTGACGAAATATCGATATTGTGGAAAACTATCAATTTCAAACCAATTTTTCGATGCGTTTCCCACTCTTGATGAATCTCCGTTGTAAAAGAGGGTTGTTGCAGGAATATTTAAGACACTGACTGATCTACGGTTACCACATCGGAATTACCTCCCAGAATGCGACAAAAGATGACCATAAATGTGTAATTATCTCATTCGGAGAAACGAGACTGCCACTCTATCTACCGAAGAAGATGAACATCTCATTGATTTCTGAAACAAGATTTTCTGTCAATCAGCATTTTTTCAATACAACATGGATAAGTTTTGTCTGTCTGCCGAGGATCTTATCTGATAATTAGCTCGAAAGCTGTCAAAATTATCTTATCATTTGCATCTTCATGGCTTCGAAAGTATGGATTTTGATCACTGACTGAAATTAGAGTTAAAACAAAGAGAGACATCTTAGTATTGACAATGAAATAACGAGTTTACTTGACTTCATGGGAGGCTTGGGAGCCTTGCATTAGTTTTATTTGATGTCGCAAGCAGACACATTCAACGTATTAAAAAAATAATCCTTATCATGTGCGCGAAATTGTCCCGCAAAAGTTTTTAAATTTTTGTAGTGTACCGCAGCATTAAAAAGGTTGAGAACCAATGCAATACTATAAATAAGAATAATTACCTCAAACCAGGACGTCTAAGTGCTGGTGGAGATGCCAAAGCAAGCAGTGACAAGATGGCCAACCCGTGCATTTTTATCTTTGGTTGTATTGACTCTAGCATCCCAACTGATTCCTGATAAAAGTGTCATTTGAGTACAGCTACGTAAAACAACTTTTAACAACATTTGTGTCCCTCCTCACACGCGATTTATCACCTGCTGTTTCTTGTTAAATGCGTTTGTTTACCTGATTTGTATGATGAGCCAGCTCAGAGGCGAAAAGCACGTATTTTGTTGTGTGATTTTCCAGTATCATTACACCACGTACATGTGCTTGTATTCTCCTGGACCTCATCAACACCACAACCAACAATGCATTTCCTTGTTCATAAAAGTTCATAGTCTGGGTTATCAGCTTTATTACACGGGATACAAGTTCAATGCTTTTATGACTGTTGATGTTTATGACTTAAACAGTTTCGAAAATCCACCATCGACGCAAATGCACAAAATTTATCCAGAACGTTTATTTTGAGTAATTTGATTTTTAGCAGACAAAAGTTGAAATTTATTTTCACTTGAGAATTGCAAGCAGTTTCCTTTACATAGGTATCTTTTTCATAAATATTTTACACACGGAAGCAATAAAACAATGTTTAAAATCTTAGTAGCAATGTGATCGATTCAATTTGCGCTGGTTCACAGCACAGCATTACCCTGCAACTTAGTTTCGATGTTTTTTCTTTGTTTGCTTGTTTATCGCAAAACCATTGTCCATTCATAAACATTTGTGGCATTACCCAACCAATGGTGACGTGGCGACGTCCTTTAACAAAATCCATCGACTTTTGCTTGTACACCAGTTATATTCTTTAACAAAAAGAAAAAACTCTCCGAGTAGTTTTGTGCGATTCGCGCTTTAAGACAAGCTACTGGATTGCTGGATTGCTCACCTTTTCATTTTGTTTGGAACAACACTTGAAAATTTCACGGACGTTTATGACGTTGAATAACAAGTTTATGACTCACATTGGTGGATGCTTTAGATCAGCATGATCATGGTTCAAGCGAAATATTGATCCTATAATGGTCTCGCGTCCTCNAACAGAAAGGCAAACAGGCTCTCCTATAACCTAATCATCGTTCAGATCGGGAACAGCAAATTAGCCTTGAAATCAAAAAGCATCCTTCGATTTCCTGCTGAGTTTCATTTCCAATGAGAATACTTTCGAAAAATTAAACTAATAAATTAAATAGTTTCAAATAACAATTGTACACCTGTAGTGCGATTAAACTGTATCAAAACGGGTTGAGGTTGCTGAATCATCTACAACGTTTCCAAACATTTCCAGCCAAGAATGCATTATTGAATAATATTGACATGTGGAGTGTGCTAAGAACAAAAAGTGACATAGGGACGAAAAATTAATTGGTTTTCACAAGGCCACTTACAGAAAGGAGGCGATAGACCCCAGTACACTGTTGTCTGGGTGTTTTCTAGTGCGAACCTTGCATGAGATGAAGGGGAATATAGAACATGTTGGCAGAGTGCACACTCAGCGGGAATGAGGCCCTGGATGCAATCCCAGCATATTGAAAGTCTGTAGTTTTTCATATATTTCACTTAAATCACCTCATGCATTCGTCACAATCCCGTCCAACACTCCAAAACCATTATTAGTACAAGCTCCTACCGATTTGAAGATGCATATAGGAAACCTGTATTTTTTACTTTGCTCTAAAGTCGTCTGGTTATGTCAAAGCTGCCATAGCAAGCTTGAAACGGGCAAACATTTGCAATAAATTGTCAACGTCCTGTTACTTTGGGCGACTTCAAGCTAGTATAGTACCGCGATGGCTGAATTAGATTTTTCTGGTGCTCAAACCAATTGTCTGCTGATGCTCAGAACCACTTGATTGTCAAATACAAGCAGGCATTTTGAATGCAACTAATAAGCTGTAAGTATGCAATGTCCCACCTCAAAGATGCTGCTGGGGCGTTTGTTTCCCTGGCTTTAAGTCTTTGTATGCCGGTATGCAGCTCAGTGCTGGACCACTCATTTCCCCATGCGTCATGCCATGGATTCTTCTCATTTATGGCTCGTCGTTTAGATCCCCGCAACGCTACATCTGGTGATGCAGTCGTTTATTCAAACGTTTTGTCAATCTAGTCTAGATGGTCAGTTTTCCCTTGTGGAATACAGTTTTCCCTTTTTTTCCCTCCCTTTGTGGAATACAGTTTTCCCTTTTTTTCCCTCCCTTGTGGAATACAGTTTTCCCTTTTTTTCCCTCCCTTGTGGAATACAGTTTTCCCTTGTGGAATACACGTTTGAATGTCGAATGAGTGCTGTACAGTTGTCCCATAACATGTCCGAATAAACCTACCATGGACCTAATTACTGAAGTGGTTATCCAGCCTTTTAAATATGTAAATTGATGCTTTTCAGGTTAAAGAGTCAGTATTTTTATTTGAGAATTATTAGTACTTCCCTGAATATTTGTGTTTTTACCACAATTATTTTTGAACTGTGCTGCATAAAGAAAAAGTTTTTTTTGAAAGCTTGTTTGCAATGTAATCGATTAAACTTACATTTTGTAGCATAAAATTTAACACTGACGTGGAAATTAGCTGTGATTTTATCTTTTATTTTATTGATTTATTTGTCTCAGACTCAGTATCGACATCACTAGTGTTTCCAACAGCATCCACGAAATGCGAAATCCATTTACACACCAAGCAGCATTGGCGAGGCGTAAGTACGTAGAACGCACTCGCCAAGAATGGGTCTAGTGGCGGAACACAAACACTGACAATAAAGTAGTCAATCATAAGCAGCGACTATCGTAGTCTCTTTCAAAAAGTTCGCACAATGGGTAAATACACTACTTACAAAATAAAGCAGGCTTTAGAAGTGAGCCGATAAAACTGTAAGATGCAGATGCGTACCACTGAACAAAAGTGGTTCCGTCGAATCAAAGCATGAGATATCTTGACGAAATGCCTAACCTAACGTGGTCAAGCACTTTGCTTGGTAGTACTGTATAGTGCGAAATTCTGAAGGCAATGTTACTGGAAATAGGCAATATGTGTCTTGTACAACTGTGTTTACCTGTTCCAAAGGTGGAAAGCCTACCCTGGCATGCAATAGTTACGAAACAAAGTATATTTCTTTGCACTTGAGCACTGAGCAAAGCGCCTCTTTGTTTGTTTGTTTGCAACACATAAGATGATTTTTCGTTTGCTTGTAAATGTCATCATCATGCGATAATGAGGCGTGAGGCACTACACCAGCGCATCTAATGAATTCGACGAACTCAATAGACACAGGAGTTGCATGACACTTGTTGCTTCATTTTGTTTGTGTATTTTTGTGAAGAAAACTGCAATAATTGGTATTTTGAAATTGGCAACAGTTTTACTTTCAGCAAGGTTGTGCATACGGTCCAGAAAGGGCTAAGGAACATTACTTGTAAAGAAACGGACCTCCAGCGCCACAGGGAGTAAGTTTTATGCCACTCGAGCAAAGACTCTTCGCAACCAGCAATCATGGTCAGCACAGATTCGGTTTCAGACAAAGCTGTGAATACGTAAAGAGTGAAATTAAGCGAAAACGCGAACTGCAAAACTGTTGTTTTTTTCCGGAAGATTAACTGCACATGTTTCTGCAGCGACACAGCGGCTACTACATGAGCGGATTGTAAGACAACACGATGGCGGACAAAAGCGGAGAATCACACACGACATTACCACTGAGTTTTACCATTCTGGCATATTACAGTCCTTTCCAGCAACATGATGCAGTCCTCTTGAACGGCTGCAGCCAATTCAGAATTTAAATTCACTTTCACAGCACTGTATCGCTCCGACAAAAATGCAAAACAGTTTTATTCCAGTTCCGAATGCAATGGATATCTCACCACTTCGCTGGCCCAAGACTGCGGCTACGATGTTGGTTGGACGGTAAATCTGCATGTCACTTACTTTGGCCAGTGGTGTAACTGAAGGGGCAGGGGTGCGAACCGACAAGCTAAATGTAAAAACCGGGCCTCAAAATAGCTGCAATTTCGGTATTTATTATTTTTTTGGTTTTCAGTATAGGTTGTTGTTTTTCACCGGTGACTACGGGTTTTCGCATGGTCATCCACAGCCGGAATCACTAGCATTTCTCAACTCTTTTTCTGAGTACTGGCTAGTGGTCCCCATTTAGCTAAGTTTACCGCCCTGGTTACGCCACTGACCTTGGTCACTTGTCACGTGACAAGCGCGAGACGGAAGCAAGGAAACTCACGAACGAGCGGGATGGCAAGAGGCGGTTAAACACTGTACCATAATTACAAACATTTTCCAACTGCCTTTGAAACTCTCAGGATGCCATTTCATTCTGTTCTTGCTGAGCCTATCCAAACTGGTAGTACACGAAATACACAATCAAGAGACACGGACTCAACAACGGCTTGACTGGACCGGGAACCCAATAGCTGTAGTGAAGGGCCTGAGATACAAGTGCCTCATTCCACTTGCATGGTCTGAGAACAAATTTTGCGACGAAGCATCCATGAACTTTTATGCATAAACGCTTGTCTATTAGTACATTTTGCATCTTTTAGTAAAATTCAATGGTTTTTTTCAACTTTGCTGCAACAATTTCATTCCCAATAGTACCATCGACTGCAAATGAGACCGTATTTGTTTTGCTGATTTTTTTTTTTTTTGATATAAGGTTTTAAAGATGCTGCCCCGAAAGGCATTTTCAACCGCGTGTACTTTATGCCAGGGGTGGGAAAATAGCGGCCCGCGGGCCAAATGTGGCCCGCCACAGCCTTTTCTGTGGCCCGTGGAAGAATTCAGGAACTATGTTCAAATCTGAAAGTTCCTCCAACTTAGTAACTTAACCCAGGGCCGGATTTACCTATAGGCTATATAGGCTTAAGCCTAGGCCCTCAGGATACAAGGGCGCCTCCAACAAACTGTGGCACCCATATAGTCAATGGCTGGTATATGATCATTTAGATTTCCTTCGTCAAAAATTTGTGTCTTAATTGTTATTCAAGAAATTTGGTTTTATTCAACTTTCGTGGTGATAACGCCAGAGACTTCCAACAAGTTTCCATGAATCTCAATATGACTGCAGGTCAAGCCGCATACCAACTATTGTGTCGATATACTCAAAGCACGCTGGCTGCGTCCTGCGTTTGCTGAATCG
>JGI24158J21664_10006937_pt1 | contig 14987 bp, 10 predicted proteins | sample Ectturendosymbi3_FD_21664 | JGI IMG/M metagenome (IMG submission 21664) | reverse complement strand
GTTGGTTTTGTGCCATGTTGGAAGAACTACAAGCAATATACAAAAGATCCACTTGTATAGAACATGTTCAAATTTTAACCCAATCCCCCTTCACCACTATAGAAAGGACAATGAAAGAATTTCTCAAACTAACTTGTGAAAAAGAGGCAAGCATTGAAGAAAGAGAAGGGTATTCCAGGAGAGTAGTCTAGGATTTTTTCACCATCCTTGCCACGCACACTCCTTTTTTCCCATGGAAGATTCGACTCTTTTCATCTTGCAGCTCAAGTGACATTGCTTTGCCCTTGCTCTTGGTGCCCTCTTCTAAAAATGCCTTTTTCGTTATACTCTGCTCTTCTTTACTAAGTGGTTCAAGGCACCAAATTCCTTTATTTTTCTTTCTGTGGTGAATGGGGAGGTGGGTTAGAATTAGAACACGTTGTATATAAAAAGTAGATCTTTTTATTATTTCTTGCTGTTCTTCCAACATGGCATGAAACAAGTAATATTTTTATTGTTCTCATCTAATTCTGAGTCAGATGACTGCAATTCAACTTCGTAGGTCTTCTCGATACAATATTTTAATTTCTGTGCCAGTTTTAGAAGCTTACATTTCCCCAACGATTTCTTCCATTTAATTCTACAAGCAAAATGTCCTTAAGAACCAACAGTGACATTATCAACATCATTGATATCCTGTTGTGGTGAACTTACATCCGTTAGTTCTTCCTTTTCATGCTTTAGTACACCAGCATTTGATTCAGTAGAGCCTCCAGTTTGTGCAGGACTTGGCATATCTTTCATTTTTTTATTCAGTCTAATTGCACATGTGCTGCAGTGTTTTTCACTTGGAATTACATTTGGAGGTAGATTTTTCAGTTTCTCATAGCTACAAAGGACCCCCAATTATTTTGTCCTTTGCTTGTTTGGAATTAAATGGATCACTGCAATTTCTTCATTGCTATGAAAACTTAAGCAATTCTTGCTCATGAAGGAAACAAATTGTTTGGTATGGTGTATTAATCATACTTTGCAAGCCAACATTTTGTTATCTTCCTGTCTTACCAGTGATATATTCTGCTGAGTGGTATGTTTTTTTCTGGTTACAGGGGTTGACATCAGTGAAAAATCTAACTTACTCACCGATATTGACATGTTAACAACCTTAGGTACCTTAAAAAATACATTTCCTATCAGAATATGGTGTAGGTAACATACATTCAGTTGGGTACATAACCTTTCAACATTGCCATTTCACCATGGAAATATACTTTTGCCATGTTAATTTGACCTTCTGCAATGTCCTAAAAACAAACTGTAACCTTAACCCTGGCATTGAAGTTGTGCATGGCAAAATGATGGCATTTAAAAGACTTGATCTGCATTTGATTTGCATGAACTTAACCAAAATTGTCTACATACACTAATTTCAATTTTTTATTACTCAAAAACAAAAAAAATTACGTATTCCATATTTTGATATATTGTAGGTAACAAATAGGTTGTGATATCCGATGGTCATCAGCATTTTTAAATTTGATCCATGGGGTCAATTTCAAGGTCAAAATATAGGTCAAAAGGTCATCATCCCAAAATTTACTCAGATAAAAAATGGTGTCAGATTTAAATTCCTGGCTTTTTCCCCTTTTCAAAGATACTTTACTTTTCCAGATTGGACCACTAGTTCAAAAGATAAGGGGTTATGAAGTTAGTCGCCCCCTTTATTTTCACTAAATTTTCAAAAAATTAATCCCCCATATCTCGGAAACTGATTATCTGATCAACAAAAACTTTTAGATTTGAGGTTTGGGGACCGAAACCAACATATATGCCAAATTTCATTAAATTCGAAAAGGGTAGGGTTTAGAATTGTCTTTTTTTGGGTGATCTGGCATGGAATGACCCTATGCTCTGAGAAGCAACTGACATGTTAAGAATTAGTCCAATATTTTATAGAGGTCAGCCATTTTCCTTGATAATGTTTTTAGTCTTTCTAAACCAAAAAGTGGATACGTTTGTTTAGACACTGATTTTATCTGATGTGGCACCTGTGAATATTAGCACTTTTGCCATTTTATGAGGTAGACGTAATGTTGTGGCAAAATTGTTTAGCTATGGTATCTTGACTGTGCAGTTGTACCTAATAAGGTATGTAGGTCACATTTTTCATTATTCAGCCATGTCTAAACTTCCACCCATACTGACATTATTCATTTCACTGATATTAGTCCGTATGATTTACATTACAGTGTACATTGTATGTATTCATGTGTTCAGTCCTTATTTGTATCAACTGCGCATGCTAATTAACTTGTACCCTGTGAAGAGTTCTATATTTATTACTGGTTAATGGACCTTGGATGCTAGACAAACATGTAAAGAAAAATAGAAAATAAATGACAAGGATAATGTTGCGACAATGTTCTCATAGAAGTTGCTGGCTTAGGTTGATCATTTGTAACTCAATGTTTTCAACAGTTATTTGTGTTCTGACATCAACAAATCATTAGTTGACTAAAGCCAAAAAACAAAGGTTTTCTCACATGCCTAATCAATCAAAACACTTTTCATTTGAAATATAATCACATGGTTTTGCTTAAAATGGAAAGAAAAAATTGACATTATAAATTTTGAAATCTCAATGCTAAAGTCCATGTTTAATTTTGTGTAATAAATAAGGCAACCAAAAGCCAATAAAGTCAAAATTTTTCTGCCTTTTTTAAAGTTTATGAAATGTCCACAAACGAAATTTCACGCTCATATCATGGGCAAATCCCAAGTTATTAGGTCAAAAAAAGTCAAAATTTATCATTAGGTCAAAATTTGTCGTTGGGTCAAATTTTTCTTGTAATGCAGTTTTTTTCTCTATCGATATTTCATTTAAAGTACAACAACAGATATTGATATGCTTTTGCAAGTTCAGTTGCAATTCTGTAATAATAAAGGGTTTGTTGCAATTTCTGATGTGACAATGTTGTTTGCCCACTACTGGACGATTTAATGTTATATGTAGGAAAGGCATGGTAAGGCAAGAAACGTGGTCTTTGGTTTGGTAAATGCTCATCCATTATGCATATATAATCGTGTTTCAACTTCATGATGTTCTCAGGTGTTGCTCAATTGTAGTTGTTAATGTACTCATCAATACATCATCCCCAAAACTAAACAAACAAATTTTTCAAAATTTTCAAGCATGCAGTGCATGACTATGTTTCTGAATTAACCTCAACACCTAAGGCTAAAGTGTTTTGCAACTGCAAACGCAGAAAATTTATAGGTCAAAATGAAGTCAAAATTTGTAAATTATAAAGTCAAAATTTTACGTTTTTAGGTCAAAAAATTGGTTGCCCTGATAATAAATTTTGTTCAAGTGACAAAACTGCTACACCCAGTGCAAAAGTTATTTTCTTCCTTTGTAAAAATATCTTAAATATTTAAAGTTAACTGTTTTTGTTAGATATTTAAATATAGTGAATTTTAATTAAGGAAGATATGAAATTTTACACATACATTTGTTCAAATAAATGTGTTTGTAGCAAATTAAAAAATGTAATTCAACTGTTTTTTGACCTTTATTTTGTTAAAATCAAGGTCAAATTTGAAAGCCTGATGAGTAAGGCTGTGATATTAGAATTTTCTATGGTCATGTAAAGCTAACCATGGCTTTATCAAAGGGTTAATAGCTTTTCAGGTTTCCTGAATCATAAACTACTGGAAACAAATTTGGTGACATCAAGAAAATCAACACTAGCAATTTAATAACTCAAACTATTCTGTATATTCTATAAAAACACAAATAACTCAAAATATTCTGTGTCTTGGATTTGTTGTCTCAGATAAAAATAAATTTAGCAAAACAACACTGGTGATGTTAATAACTTCACGGTCAATTGAAAATGTGTTAAGTGTACAATAATTACTCTCCTCATGTGAGACAAGCAAGAAATCCATCGGCAATTTTTTAACAGGAAATTGATTTCACTTAACACTATGCATTGTCTATTCTGAAACCTTATTAAATTTGAAATTGACCTCATGTGAAATCGATTTCCTATTAAAAGTTAACTGATAGATTCCTTGCATATCTCACATGTGCGGAGTAGTTAGTTGAATACTGATATGCACAAGTTTAAATCACCACAAAAATATGAAAGCAGAGTCCAGTTGGCTAATTCCTCAAACGCTTGCAGCAAACCTAGACCTTTCAATTGTAGTGTACAGTAAATGTCATGAGGTTTTAGTGGATTTGCTTGCAAGTTAGTTATTGAAATTGTAGGCTGATAACATTTCAGATATAATAATACCACAGCATAATTCCAGTGACCAATTCTTTTCAAATGTTTTTTCCATAACTCCTGAGTTTCTGAAAGACTTTCTGCCATTTTTTCTTTCTGTCAGGCTGCAATTAATTCCATGTCAACAGCTTGTGGAATCTTTAACAATAAGATCAGTGTGGCTGCTGATAATACTGCATCACCTTTTTCCGCATCTATGGTAAAAATTTGCAAAGCAATCATTATGAAGTAGAAGACAGTATTTTAATTCAATTAAAAACAGTTTTTCTGCAATAGGAAGATACGTGGTTCAGACAACGTTGGCCTTGATTTAACTAAAGCAATGAAATATTCATATAAGTTAATTTTTGATTGGACTTAGAACAGGTACAAAGTGTCTGGCAAAGATGCTTGAATGTTTCTAAGGTTAAAGCAAACCAATGCCTTGACACTAGTGGACCCCATAGTCTTTGGATGCTTGGTTAAATTCACAATCTTATTGGCGTCTGTGAGCCAGACTATTTTGTGTATTGAAACAAAACAAAAAACTTTCGGTTCCTGAACATTCCCTCAAAATCCAATCAATCCAACAATTAATTGGACATTGTTAATGACTTTATTTTTGTTATTTGCTTTGCTTACCCTTACTCCTCTTGTAAACTTCATAGCACACTATATCAATGCTCTTCAATTTTTTTGCCATGGTGCCTTCTATGATATCCTAGAACCTTCTATACATCACCAGTCACTATGACTAGGCAGGGTATCAAATACTGATACTTTACAAAGTCACTTGCAAGTAACAAAAAGTACTTCTGACAAAAATTTTCAAACTTTTAGATGACACTTACGCCCCAGCTTTAAATGCCTACTACAATTTCACATGTGAAGATTGGTTACTTGAAAACAGATATGTGCAAGTTTGAATCATTGCATAAAGATGGAAGCAGAGCCCAGTCAGCTGATACCTCAAAAGCTTTTATCAAAGCTAGAGCTTCCAGTTGCTTACTACAATTAAGGAAATTGGCAACACTTTTGCGAGCTAATGTAGAACCTGCAGCAGTCTAGGCAGCAAACACACTCGAATACAATATTAAGATAACTTCTAACAGAAAAAGCACCTATGATGGAAAATTTGTCTGTGTCAATGTTTGATTGTCGATGTTGTTCGCCAAGTGTAACATTACAAACATATGGCCTAGGTTTTATGTAAATCACTTTCATTTCACGTAGTGCAAGAAAACTCAAACTTTTGAAGCTGATCTTTTGATCAAAGCAGAAAGCTTGGTTTATTTTGGTTTCTAAAGCCTACAGGGATAAAAGAAAACTTGCAGGGTGGATTGAAGCCCCTTGAAGGCCTGGCCTCACCTTGGGGGCTACTGTCTTACACAATTGTTTTTGTAAGTTTATTTTTTACTTTTTTCAAAAACAGGGATGTAGTGGGGTGGGAGTGTGTTCCCACACCTTTCTGCACTAGTTCTGTTACTTGAAGGTGTGGGATCCAAGCGATGACATTAAAACATAGCTGCGATCTCACAGATTTGCTAGCCACATGCAGATTCACACTGCTAGTCCAAAGCTGTTTTTTTTTCGCTGAGACAATTTGGTCATTTTTCGCTGAGACATTTTGGTGACTGCAACATTTTGTTCATTTGTCACACAGTTATATTAAAACTTGCTGTAACAATGTTTTTTAACCTATATTTTCAAACATTTTGACCGAAATGACTTAATTTTTTTTCAGTCATTTCAAAATCATTTTAGTCATAAGACCGAAAAAAAAACAGGTCCAAAGTCTGCAGTGAAACAGGAAGATCCAGTGTAGAAATTCTTATGGGCGAATGTTCACTTTATTTGAATTATTGGTGGTATTCCCACACCTCTGGTCAAAAGTGTTTGTATCAGCTTAGCCTTGTCTGATCTTAATTGGTTTTGTTGCAACTAACTCTGTCTGTGTTGCTGGTTGTAACAGCAAATATGTTTGCTTTTTAGAACCAGGTGAGATTAGGTGTAAAGATAAGATCCTGCTTTTTGAGTTACTGTACCTGCCATGTAACAAACAAGTTCGGTGTAATGATGTAATCATTTCTGAACTATTACATGTGCTGTCATTAATGAAAGCACATATGATTCATGTTAACTTATTTATTGCAATTAGAAGTTTGCTTCCTCACAGATGGTAGTGTTGCAGCCACAATGCTGCATTGCCTTGAGCACCTAAAGTGAGAGTCGAACCGATGACTCTCCATGTAACAGCAACAATAGAGTTTTCTCCACTCACCTAGGTAGATTCTAGTATTGCTGCTTTGAATTGAATGAACTATGTGTCAAATCACAATGCCACAGTAGGCATTGGCAAGATTCTAAAAGTTGTCTTGCACTCTTGCCTCTGCAGCTTTCATATTCACCAAGAAGTTAATGTTGAAACAAAATTTGCTTAATGAAAACAAGGTGCTACCTGGATAGGGTACTCCATAAAAAAGCTTAATCTAAATCACTTGCATGAAATATGTTTTTTGATGATTTTAGGCATTTTGTTAAAGTCTGAGTTACTGATAGTTTTTTGAAACTCTGACAAAACTGGTTTACACTTCTATTTGCTGTAATATTTTCACATCCTATCTAGAACTCCAGCAGAACATTACACAAAAATGCATAGCAACAAACGCAGTATACCCAGTTGACAAACAGAATCATTGTACTGTGTATAACAAAGATATTATTTAGGTGTAGTTTGTTGCTACAGTCAGTTTGAAAGATGTAATATATTAACAAAGCGGTTTCTGCACAATCTAATTGTTACATGGTTTCAATCATGATTTTTTGATGTGTTAGTTCAGTGCTTTATCAACTTCTTTATAGTAGACCTGATTTTAATTTTTTCAAATCTCTACATCCCATTAAATTAATAATCTTCTCAACACCTTTCATGCATCTCTTTTTAGTTTCAAGTTTAGATTCACTTCTACAATGTAATATCTACAATACACGAAGTGGAAATGACACACAAACATGTATCTCATTTCAGGCTATGGCAGCTGAAAAACAGCATGATTGTTGCATTTGGTTACACAAAAATTAAGCAAGAGCACAGGATATTATATATGAAACAATGTAAGTGATTTTGAAGGCCAAACACCTGGTACATATCTGTACACTCCTATAAAATTCTGACACACCCAGGCATGTTCTATATATCCAGGTGACAAGTACTGCATAAGAAGTAGCCTCGTATATCATAAATGAAGAGACAGGAAGTATTCAAGCTCATTGTTAGTTAATGATGAGAACATTTTAAGATTTTTGGAAGATTTAATCTTAGGTTGTCAAATAACAATAAGCTTAATATGAATTTGAATGTCTTGCAAACTCTTACGATCACTGTGATTTACTTGTGATTTTGAAAAAACTTTGTTTGGTATTGTAGGCCAAACAATTTTTGCAATTTTCACTTTCATTGCATGTATATGTACTTGAACAATGAACTGTTTGAAGCAGGTCAGATCCAAGTGACTAATGGACTGTTTGCAAGAACTGAGCTTTTTATCCAGCATGAACTCAACCATTAAGCTTGCTAATTTTTAAGTATGATGGTTTGATTTTTGGTGTTAAATACAGAGTATATTGACAACTTCTTTTCAAATGTGCTCTTATTTTGACCTCTTGCCATTCAGCGTAAGGATGTTTAAAGGAAAAACCCAGGAGTATTTGCTGTAGTGGTGCTAGTGTTTCCACAGATGGTCTACAAATTTCTACCCATAACTAAACAGAAATGCAACAATGCAAACACTTGCAAAGTCTCTATATTTGTTTATTAGGAATTTCAGCAATTGCATTATTTTGTAATTTGCCTTGGGTGTAGTGTTATAGGCAGGCTGTTTTACCTTGATCCTTAGTTTATGAAACAATATCAATTTTCATTTTTTCAACATTCCTTTTAACCTAAACTTACTGGGTTTCTTATGCAGTTATTGCTTGGTGAAACGGTGTTGTGGACGCTTGGTGAAATAGCATTGTGCATCAAGTCAAAATTTGGAATGATTGAATGGTAAAGAGCCAGATTACGTCAAACTCTGTTCAATCTAGACTGTAATAGTCAGTGGAAACATTTGGTGCCACTGATGTGAGCAAACGAAAATGTCTGACAGTGTGGAAGAGAGACTTTTGTATTTTTCTCGACACGGCAATGTAACGGAAGTCCAAAAAGTGCTAGATGAAAATCCTTCATTAAATATTAATTATAAAGGTGAGATTGAGCTTTCGTACACAGAGGTGTTGTAATGACTTTCACAGGTGTGGTTAAAGCCACCTTCTGGGTCTTTAGACTTTATATATGGAGCACTTTAATGGGTAACAAGGGCCAACAAGGCCAAACGTTCAGTTACAAAGTATTTCAAACGAAACTATTCTACCTTGACTTTGACCTTAAATTCACAGCTTGAAGCGTCAGTGTTTTCTTGCATCACAGGTGAATGCAAAAGCACCAAGTTCTGGACTGCACTACATCTTGCCAGTTACTTTGGACATACAGATGTGGTGGAGCTGCTGTTGAAGCGAGGAGCAAAACCTGATGTTGCAAATGATACAGGAGATACCCCTTTACATAAAGCTGCTTATACCACTAGAGAGGTGCAGCACTAAATCTTTCAGCATTTTTGTCTGGTAGTGTTTAGAACACAGGGGTTTCCAAAGTGGGGTACATGTACCCCTAGGGGTACATTTGCTTATCTGAAAGGGTACATTTAAAGTTAGCAAGAGAAGGGAAAAAATATCTTTATACAGAATCTTATACGTATTTCAAATCACTTATACATATACCAGTAGCTGTTATTTTCAAAAATCATTATATGTTTATTGGTAAAAATATTTTTGTTATTTTCCTCAGCCTTTTGGTCATACGAAAGTTTAGGGGTACATGCACATCAATCAAAATGCTGAAGGGGTACATGGCCAGAGAAACTTTGGAAACCCTTCGTTGAGAACAATTCAGTAATTTAAAATATTTAAAGTATCAACAGCTGAAAACCTGAAAATAGCAGATTGGTTTGCTTGTCAGTTATCATTTACTATATAACAGTAGTACAGTTGTTAAGTTTCTATATTCTTTTGCTTTTGTTGAACACAAATCTTGACTTTCTTTTTCTGCAGGATGTGGTCCATTGCCTACTACAGCATGGAGCAAGCTCAACACTCGTCAACGAGGAGAGAAAGAAACCCTCTGGTGTGGCGATCAATGCCAACATAAAAAGTATTCTCGAAGGTTAGTGCTGACATATTCCTCGAGCCTTACCACCGCCATTTTCGGAAATTGTCCGGTGCCGGTAATAATTTCAATTTATTGAGAATTTCGTGTGGCAGATTGCATCAGATTATGTTGTTATAATTTGCAAGCAATTATATATCAGCCACTAAAATTTCCGCTGCCTTCATTAAGACCGCTTGTCTAAAGAGTTTTTTCCAAGCAATTCATTATTATCAAGTTGTAGCGGTAACGAAAGCCTCGGCCTGGGAATGATGGAAGTTTCTAACAACAATCCAATCAAGTTTTTACTGTTAGCACATTACTTCTTAACCTGGGTTCGATGGAACACCTGGGGTTCGACGGAGCCGTTTCAGGGGTTCGACGAAGGTCATCTGAAACATGACTAAAAGCGTGGGACTACTGTATAATCAAATATAAACTGTTGAATGGTTTAACTTCAGTGACCCATTTTTACTTTAAGTTATGGGCAAAAATGGGGTCGACAAAATCTTGGAAAACTGCGTAAGGATTCAACGTGTTTGTAAAGGTTAAAGGTTAAGAACCACTGTCCTAGCACGTCATCTATTTGCGTTTATTTTTTCCAACTGGAGGATGGCAAATGCGGTGATGAAAATGTAAGGTTTAGTGGCGAGCGTTTCCAGATTTGCGGTGAATTTAACCTTCGTTGTCTGCAGCTGCGGAAAAAGTTCAGTTCATGAAACACACGAACAAGTTTTTCCAATATGTTAAAGAAGGAAGAGTGGAAGAAGTCGAAAAAATCGTAAGTTTTCGTCTCTTGCTCGAAGCTACTACTTGTTTTCTTCAAACAGTGAGTGACGTTTGGGAAAAAGTCAAAGCTTGAGATGAACCTTTTGTAGTTAACAGTTTTTTTGCATTTTAAGCAACCTTGGGAATTCATGTTGGGTTTGATTCTCAAGGAACACAGCGGCGGTTGATCCAAAGGATATTTACTCTGTTCAATTTTAATTTGTAACTTCTCACTTGCACTGCTTTAAACAGTTTCAGATCGCGGTTGTGTGTTCTTCCAGAAAACGTCTGTTATCGTCAATACTAATGACGCTATTGTCTGAGTGATGTTTCTGTTGCTGTTGTACTGCAAAAGTGAAGATATTCTCAGCAACTTTATTTGCTGGGCGGTTTCCATTTCACTGATGAGGCTCAGTGTCTTGTTATTGTCCGATGAGAACTAACTTAAAGCACTTGCTTTCGACATAGCGCCGCTGGTCGCGAACATTTAACTATGTTTGCTTTTGTCATTACACCCGGCGGTCATGGCGCTTCTGCTTTGTTCAGTAACTGCTACGATTTAGATTTCGCATCGATCGCTTTCAAAGCCGTTGTTGCCAGTTCGCAACAATAAAGCTTCTGTTTTTGGTCAACTATCCTTAATTTCAAGAAGGCCAACGACCTGGTGCAAAGCATCACCTGTCGGACGGTGTTTTGAGAAGTACTGCGTGCCAATAGCTGTTTCTAACTGCAACACTCTCCCATAAAAACTAGGAGATGTAAAGGTAAAAATAGTTGTTGCATTTTGTTCCAGATCTCCGACACGTCCGTCACGCTTGACATCAATTCGAGTGACGAACGCGGCAACACTGCACTGCATCACGCGGCGATGCGTGACCAACGACCTATGACCCTGATGCTGCTGCAGTACGGAGCCGACACTACGAAGTCAAACAAAGAAGGTGAGCGCCGGCATTACGACTTTTTCGCGTTTCATGTTCAAGAAATATTCTTCCGCGCGCGTGTTTTCCAAACTGGTGACGTACGTTGTAATTGATGACGACATAAAGTTGGTGCGCGCGGTCGTGGAAGGAAGTCACGTGTTTCTTGTCAGGGCAGTGAGCCAGCCTGGTTGTCGAATAATTACATCACGCCAGGTTGTTTACGATCTATTGTAGTTGTTGCTCAAGTCACAGCATCCACAAATGTCCACCTTCTTCGTGATCTTAACATCCTCTTAAAATGTGTGAAATCCTTCACAGTTATTAGTTAACTAGCATTGGAAAGCATAGATCAGAATATACATAAGCTTTTTAGAGATGTTATGAGACCCTGTATTTAATACAAGTCCTCCAACTGGATCGTCGAGTTTTTCAGATCACGCTTCTGTGTTTTTGCGCACCACACTACTGTACAACCAGGGTTTTTTAAGGTGTTTTAGGGACCCGATTCGGGTCCATAGGATTGAAAACCGGGTCCCTAGAATAAGAGAAAATTATCGTGGGGTCCCTAGAATCAGAGAAAATCGGGTCCCTAGAATCAGAGAAATCGGGTCCCTACAGGTCCATACCAGGTACCTAACATTTATCTTTAAAAAAACTGGTACAACTGTCCTGCACCACAGCTTTTACTCACACGTTACCCCCAAAAAGCGCCCGCAACTGACCGAGACCCTGTTCTGTTTCGGTGCAGGCGAACTGCCGCTAGATGTCAGCAGAAGCATGCAGATGAAGAAGCTTCTGGAAGTGAAGCCGATGAGGCATCCGGTCAAAATCGTCCAACGCTTCGAAGGACCTCTGTTGAAGGTCTGTGGTCGATTGTTGTTGTTACGCGAGTTGTTTTTCTGCGTTAATCTCAGCGAATAATTTGCACTACTGTCGAATAATGATCAATTGTTTGAAAGCGCGATCACTAGCGACCACTAGTGGAAGAGCAGCTTACGTTTTGTTCATGAAAATGTTGACCGTTGATTGGAAGCAAAGTTGCTGCTTATGTTTTTTGGAACAAATTGAATGAGACGGTATTTTTCGAGCTTAAATGTGTAACGATTGTTACAGGATTTGAAACGAATCACTTGGATTTGTTTCCTGTTTACGGACCTGAAACAAAGGTTCATTAGTTCACGTGTTTCAGACAATATGATAAATATCTTTCGTGGTTTCCTGTTCTGAAAAAANTTCTGAACGACTTTTGATTAAACGATTAAATGCTGTTTCGCTGCCCTGTTCAGTGAAGCGTGACTTCCCTCAGGATGTTTCGTCCAATCAGAATGCGCAGCATTTGTAAAATCAGGTAGTGACGAACGTTCCAGAAGCTTCTTTAATTTATCTGCTCAGCTCGCGAAGCACTAGAAGCAAGTTTCGAAATGTGGTTTTTATCATTTCGTTGCAATCAAAAATAATCAACTGCCTTATTTTAGCGAAAATTTTCCCGAGTCTGGGTGTTTTTCGGCCATTGACCGATATTTTTTTGAAATGATCGAAAAAAGTTAAAGTAACTTCGGTCATATTTTCCTTTTTCGGTCATTAAAAGCTGTCGGAAACGCTTTTAGGCTATCACGGACAAACGATCGAAATATCTGAACGGAAAGAAAAACCCGGAAATCCTGATAACTGTCCGAGGAAGCCTTCTCGCTTTTTGTGGCAAACCTCAAGCATACTTGTTGCCTCAAGTCAACCAGGCCTCTGTTATTTGCAGCGAAAGCGATTCCTGGGCCCACGATGGCACTGGGTGGTGCTGGAGAGAGGGGTGATTTGTTACTACACCAGGAGGGCAGACGCCGCCACTGGGACGAAACGTCGCCTGTTCAAATATTTGACCGAAGCCAAAGTGACTGTAAGTTCCTGACAGGGCATCTGTAGCCGTTTGAACGCGCACATTGTAACTTAGTCTTTTCAGAATATCTTATGATGCAAGGACGGCTTCAACCGAAGGTGCCATCACCAATACTTAACGAAATATGCACTTATGAAAATGAACTCACTTGACCTGGTTCGTAGAAAACTGCCGCGTTGTAACTTTTCACGTTTAACAGCAGCAGGTTGTTGCGCCATCTGCCGGAAATTCTCGCTCTTTCTCCAATTTCTCTGTTTTTCCTTTTTTTCTTTGCATTCGCGTCAGAAGTTTTAGTTTTTATGTTTCGTAGATGTCGAGGCCGAGAACATTGTGAAGTTTTGTTTCCTTTTTTGTGAAAAAAGGCTTTGTTTGATTGAGGAGGGAGTTCTTGTCTTCTGATCAGTCTTTTCTTCCAAATTCACTGCCGATACCACGCGGCGCAGAAAAGCTCGAGGCTTTCTATCACTTTGCGTTAAGTCGCTCTATTGTTGGTTAATAATAACAAAGTGTGACGTGGAAAATCACCAATGAACAAGTTGCCTGGATGAAGATAAACATTGCATTGTTTGCAACTAACACCGTTGTTGGCAACGCTTGCTTTCGACTTCACGAAACATCATCGGGCGACTGTAGGAAGGTTATGAGCAATATTTAACTTTACTAAAAAGTTTCGGGTTCACCTTAAAAGTGTTCAACCACTTTAATATTTTCATGGCAGTAAAGGCAACAAAACGAAGTTGCTATTTGCCAAGATCAGGCTCCGAAACTAATTCACTCTGAAGTAATCCTCCGGAAATCTTCTTTGAAAATTCTTATGTAATATATAAATCATTTTGCATTCAAATCGTCCCTGTTGTGCTTATTTTTTAAACAAGTACTCAGTCTCCACAAAAAGCAAATCAAGTTCATGTAACTCTACGCATCCTCAAGCCTGAAATTTCATTCAAATAGATTGTGTTTGAGTGTTTCGGGCAGTTGCGTCAGTATCTGATGTATTGAAACCCTAAGTCCAGAAAACACAATTTAAACCAAAAACATAGTGTGACCGCCTTTTTTTCTACAAATTGAGAAGTTGAAATGACTTCTGCTCACGTGTCGCTAAACCTGGTTTGCTGGGTTCGATTCCCGGTCGGGACATACTGCAGACTCACCACCAGTGCAGCATTCACTTTGGTGCATGTCAAAGATGTCTGTGGTGTCGTCCTCGAAATGACGTTCGGTCGGGACGCTCGAAAAAAACTGTGGCAAGTGTTCCAGGGCACATCGTTGGCGACTGGCTGTTAATTTGTTGCATTCCTGCTCAGAGAAGTTTGTGTCCGTGTCGGAGGAAGTGAAATCACAGCCGTTTCCCGCTGGGTGTGTCACCGTTCTTCTTCATAGTCTTGGATAGACAACCACCTCGTTAGACTGAGACGAGGCCTTCCCTGTCGGAAACTGCAGAAGTGCTGCTTTATGTCCCCTGATCAAGCTCTTCAGCGTACACTTGACAAGTTTTCTGCTGCGTGCGGCCGAGTCGGAATGAAAATCAGCACTAAAAAGTCCGAGGTATTGTGTCTTTCCAGAAACCCAAGGCAGCGTACACTGCAAGTAAGCGGCAATGCATTGCAACAGGTGGAGAAGTTCAGATAACCTGGAGTTAACATGACATCATTCACCAGTAACGTTAGGCAGAACAAATAGATTGATATTCGGATTGGTAAAGCAAACGCAGTTCTGCGTGACCTTTATCTCTCTGTGGTCACAAAACGGGAGCTTTCAAACACCGCAAAGCTGTCAATTTTTAAGTAAGTCTTTGTTCCGATCTTCACCTATCAGGGTTGAGAAAAACTCGGGTTTTTTAAAAAAAACAACTCACATGTTTTTTTGTTTTTTTTTTTTAAAAACTTTTTTTTTTTTTTTAAAAAAACAAG
>JGI24158J21664_10006936_pt1 | contig 14989 bp, 9 predicted proteins | sample Ectturendosymbi3_FD_21664 | JGI IMG/M metagenome (IMG submission 21664) | reverse complement strand
GGGGGGGGGGGGCGGTTCGCACCCCTGCCACCCGTCAATTATGCCAATGATCAAGTGCATTTCAAACATGAACAGCCACAAGTTCTTTTGATAGAGTCACACGTAACAATCGGTACGATTCAGCAAACGCAGGATGCAGCCAGCGTGCTTTGAATATATCGACACAGTAGTTGGCATGCGGCTTGACCAGGGCCGGCCTTCAGCCGATTGGACCGATTGCTTCCAATCGGGCCCCACGCGGGAAGGGCCCCGCGCTACGCCTACTAACCTACGCAACGTTACACTTTTTATTGAGGCTGCGTGTGTAGCGCCGGCGCGGGTCGCGGGGCCCACAGTTTTTTTAGGTGTGGGGCCCGTTGCCAACGAAAATCAAAGTGAACCGCGCGTTTGTTAACATCCTTGTTCATCATAATTCGTTCTGGAATCGCAACAGTGGTCATTGTTTTTCTATGTGTGGTCTAGTCTTTTCAACAGCAGCTATTGTGGCAGCGTGGGTAGTTTTGAAGTTTTTTTTCTGTTTCAGTCGTTAGCGTTTCGTAGTTAACGGGTTATTGTGGTTTCAACCGTTACTGCCACTTGTCTTCTGAAAGTCAATTTTAGTTCGTACTTGCAAATATGTGATGCTTAGGCGGTCGTTTATTGGCTTTATGCAATTGCCTCGTAAAGATCTGATGAGTCAACCTCTTTCTCTAATTTGTTAATTGCCCTCAAGATTTACAATTGTCCATCTCAATGCCCGTGCCTCGTGACAGGGCTGCTATCAACTGATATTCTCAGGTGGGAATAATTGCAACTTGTTGCTGTACGGTACCTGACAAGTAAACATGTTTTTGAAAATTTTGGGGGAGCAGTTGCCCACCCCTGGTTGTTGGCCTGGATCTTGGCATCCTGAGAAAGGAGTTTTCTAACTTGAAACTAATTGAAACCTATTTGAGATCATCAATCCACCAAGAACGCCTAAATACAGTAGTTTGACGATTATGTCCATTGAATCCGAAATTAGCAGATGCTTAAACTTGGACAAAGTTCTGAAGGACATTGCTAATGCAAGGCACAAAAATAAGTTTCTTGTAGCAAATTCATTTTTTGTATCGTAGGCTACAATAGCCTCAAGCAGGACGGAGGAGCCGGAACTGAAATGTTAGGCTCAGGCTCTGGCTCCAGCTCAAGGCATCTTAAAGTTTTGGCTCGAGCTCTGGCTCCAAAATAATTTAGTCCATTGAAAATTGAGAACAATTGTATTATTTGTACAAATTGTATTATTTGAAAAAGTTTTAGAAACCCTGATCTACATTGCACACAAACGAGTTTGGGTATGGGAAGGATTTTTCCATGGGGGGCAATAATAAATTTTTCCAGGTGGTGGCCGAAAGCATCTCTCCAGTGGGGTCAGCAGTGATTAAATTTTATTTTACCAACTCGAAACTAACAAACATTTTTCAATTTTCCAAATCCAGGGGTTTTAAGGCCCTCCTCTCCCTTCCGACGCCCATGCAAACGAGGATTATTATGCAGGCCTACACCTACGGAAAACCATGCTCAAAATGTAGTTCCAAATGTGACATTATTTTAGAAACGAACCGATGAAGTTACTTAACATTCATTTTGTGAGGTTTTGTGATGCATTATGAACTCCGTATGGCTTATCTATTGCTAATAGTGAATGAAGGCAGTTTACAATCAGTAGGAAAACGAAGTTGAACATTGCTCATTCCCCAATATGTTAACTCGCTTAATGCTCCACAAATTAGGGCTATGTAACCGGAACCCCGATTTCAGGCTCCGTCTTCGCCTCCACCATGTAATAGTTTTTGGCTTCGACTTCAGCTGCAATCATTCAAAATTGATTCGGCCCAGATTCCGACTTCACAGCCCATTCATGTGTTTCATTTGGTTTTGCCATTGTGCAACATTATGATTCAATGTGGCACAGCAGTTTTTGTGTGATGTCCTCTTGTCACGTTTTCTCGTTCGTTGGTGTTTTGTTGCTAAGCTGTTTTATCTTATCATTGCTGGCTGATTATATCAAGCAGTGTTGCTCATTCAAAACATGGCCACTTCGCTTACCGTACACGGCTTTAGGTACCTGGCGAGAGAAGAGGTATTGATTGAGTGTACTAACTCATGGATTTATTGAGTGTTACGGAGATGTCCGTGGAACGAACAAAGAACGTCTCTGCGGGAGAAGTAAACTAGGGGGTATCGCCCCAGACACCTGTAGCTTGGTATTTCCGTTTTCGGGCCTCGCTCCTTCACATAACTTACGATTTCTTATGATTTCTATGATAATAACTTACGATTTCTGTGATTATGACTTGATGCCCTTCCTCAAAATTTTGCACACGCCACTGAGTGAGGCCTCGAAAAAATTCTTCCAATCGGGCCCCGCACTGGCTAAGGCCGGCCCTGGGCTTGACCAACCGTCATATTGAGATTCATGGAAACTCGTTGGAAGACGCTGGCGTTATCAACACGATAGTTGAACAAAACTAAATTTCGTGAATAACAATTAAGACAAATTTTTGACGAAATTTTATCTAAAGGAACATATACCGGCCATTGACTATATGCGTACCACAGTTTGTTGGAGGACCCCTTGGATCTTGAAGCCCTAGGCTTTAGCCTATATAGCCTATAGGTAAATCCGACCCTGATCTCATGACAGCGTGGCCGATTCCCTCGTTGCGTCCTGTTTTATAATAAAACTTTTCTTTGGTTTGAATTTCCGTAACATTTAAAAAATTTCCTAACACATCCAATTGAATTGCGACAACTTCGTCAAAACTTTGAAGTGCATGACCAATGTATTTTTGCAGTCTTCAAAGTGTTTATGGCAAATTGTGTGAAGCTGCTGGTTGGAAATTATTGAAATGGCTTGTTTACAAACTGGACCACCACCAACAGACATGTGTTGGTATTTTACCTTCCAAAACACTGAAATGTTTCATCTATGATGCCTACAGTCAACGTGCGGATGATAATTGTGAAAAAACAGATTTTTATATGTGGTATGTTTTGCAGTTTTTTCATATTATAAGTGGCGCAAAATTGCTGTAAACAAACTTTAACATTCATTGATCATCTCAAAATGGAAACTTGTATGCTGCTTTAAATGAAATTGATGAAAAAGATGAATGTAAAAGCAGCTTCGGACCAAAATTTATAAGTGGTATTTTAACATATGTGGTTAAATCACCTCTGCCGAAACTTGTGATGTGCCTGCAGCCACGCGACCAATGGCAATATATTACGATACCTCGCAGTCGCAAAATCGCCTGGCGTTTGCCAGGCAAGATAATGAGCTAGTTCCTAGCTAGCTCATTAGTTCCTAATCGCTTGTGTCAGTATGATTAAAACAGTTAGTTCAAACTTGTTGAGAACCCCTAAGATACCTTGATCCCTAGTTGTTTTTTGTCTGTTTTTTCATTTTATTTTTCTGAGTTTTTGCTTAATTTTCTCAGAGCAAAGCAAGTTGACTCAAAAATGCTTTCAAATGATTATGTTAGACTTTTTCCAAGTTAAGCACCAAACGAAAATGCACAAACCAGTGATGCAAATAAAGTGAGGATTTTCTATATGTTTTGAAAATGTGCTTTGATTAAAAAATTGCAGGAAAGGAAGTGAAGAGTTCAGCCTTAGCTTGTCACTGAGTGAAATGCACGCAAAAGATCTTTCCATAGAACCATGTGATAGCAGCGGAAATGTAAATGGAATACCATCTTTTCAAGCGATGTCATCGCGTTTGAGGTGGAATCAAGTGACTGATGACGCGTATGATGTAAAAGTGTTTATCCAATCTGTTGGTTTCGAGGAAGTGAAACACGTCCTAACTATCGAGCCTCCTGATCCAGGTAACTGTTTTGCGTGGGTTGTAAATTACTGCAGGAAGTCAGTCATTTGAATGTTGTGCATACAATTCTTTTTGGATAGCTTCTGAAACCTGGTATTTTCGATTTTGTCGCCTTGGCAATAATACTTATTTAAAGAATTTTTTTGCTGAAGTCGTTCCGAAATAACTTGTTTCAGGACAAAGTTTATTGGTCTAGCCTGGCTTGTATTGTTTTTTCTGTTTTTGTGTTTCCTGCAGTAAAAAGTGGCTTTAAATATGGAGAATAGATAGGCAGGTATATATATATATATAAAACATATTGGTCACGCTTTTCTTTGGCACACTTTGAGAGATGTTGAGTGGGTTCTAGCAATGACTGGGCAGTTGAATTACCCTAACCTTCGCCTGAGATCGCTTTGGATGTTTTTCAAAGATATCAATTTCTCTTGTAGAGGTTCTGCCACCCACACTCTGAAACAGTGCTTTCCAGCATTTTTCGGCTTGTGATCCAATTTTACAGGCATTTTTGTAGGGCCCACTATAAGATAATGCGGTAAAATGACAACGAACACGTTAGTTTTGTTAAAAGTGCAAAGCACCCCTTATTCATTACCCTCCGTCACGCTTACCGTATTTGTTCGATTGTAAGCGCACGAAATGGCGTTGAAAATTAATGTAAGCTGCCCTTGATTGTAAACCGCACTTAAACATAGGTTATCGAAGCCTCTGAGATACCTTCGTGTACAGCACGTTTCGCGTTTAATCGGCAACCCTGGTAATGACGATCACACCGTTACAACTGCCTTCTGTTAATCATAATTTCTCCTACGATGGAACGAACACGTGTACATGTGGTGCTGAAGAGTGGACATATGATGCGAAAAGAGAGTTTGGTCAATAGAACGTAGCCAAGGAAGCATTGGGCGCCATCTAGACTTTTTGATAAGCTAAACAAAACAATGTAAGCCGCCCTTGATTGCAAGCCGCACGAAATGATAAAAAAACTTTCTAAGCCGTGGCTTACAGTTACAATCGGATAAATGCGGTAATCACTCAGAGAAGTATTTTTGCTATATTTTGTAGTAATTTAGTCGGTTCATGGCGATTAAGCGACACAAATGTAACTTTCAGTTTGTCAGGTTTTGAGTTTTCAAATTTGTTTTGGTCACTTTTAAAAGTGTTACGTTGCATCCGCAACACATGCGAGTTCAAAATTACGTTTAGAAATCCGAAGCTGATCATATTTACATGCAAAACCTTACCTTATATACTCAAAAACATTTTTATCAAGTCAGCAGTTTGTTGCTTTGTTTCGCAACAGAACATAAACAAAAACGTTAACTAAAATGGCACAATAGAAGATGGCGCAAAGCACGCAATATTATTTTCATGTTTGATTACTTTTCACGCGGAGTCTAGATTTATATCAGTGTTTCTCCAACTGTTTTACTCCATAGCCCCCTTTTCACTCTCGACACATCGTTTTCGCCCCCAAGCCTGATAGAGCGAACACAAGGTAGTAAATTAAAGAATTTTATTTGAAGAAAGTATTAAATAGCTGAACCAACCTATTAAGAAGCTGAACTAAGTAATTGTATTACGACGCTAATATCACGTAAATAATTCTTGTGAAAATAATCCAGGGCTACGGAGCCGGAACTCAAATTAAAATTCAGAAGCCGGATCCGGATTCGCAGTTCAGTTAAAAATTTAGGACCGGAGCCGGAGTTACAGTAGTGTAGCGATCTAAAAAGAACTGAGCTATAATGAGTAGGTATATAATAAAATATCCATAGCTTTTGCAGCTGTGTGGTTATGCTGTTAGCAGGGAGCATGATTAACCCTGATACCATTGCAGATTTAAGCGTGAAATGCACGGCACGACATTGTAAAGTAGAGATTTTTATTAGAAACCACATGGCTTACTATGATGTTTTGCTAGATTCAGTTTTTGTTTTAAGGAAAATGTTAAGTACCCGGTGTGGACCTGTAGAAACCCGATTTTCTCTGATTCTAGGGATCCGATTTTCAATTCTATGGATCCGAATCGCGTCCTTAAAATACCTTAAAACCTGCTAGATTACTTACAAAGTTCACTAGGTATCATTTCGTTTACAAGCAGTAGCATAACATGAAAGTTATAAATAATTGGTTGCGAACTGGCACTGCTTTCCATAGCAATACATTATCAGGAGGGTATAAAAATCAATGTAAACAAATGTGGACTTTTCTTGAAGTTTTCATCTGTGAAAAAAAATCTGTTTTCAGCACGGTGAACATCAGTCTTATTTTCTCCTAAGCTTATCGTGTTAAATTGTGATTTACTTTGCGATTCATCACTGCTTATTATGAGTGCAAAAGATAAGAAATTAGAAGTTTTCAGCAAAAATCAAATGTGAATTTCTTGCTAGAAGTCATGCTATTTCTTTAAACAAAGGGTTCTTAAACCTTCGCATTTGGGTAAATGCAAAGGTGTGTGTGCTTGAAAGAACACATGAGAGTCGACTGTTCTGCGCTCTTTACATGGTTTGCCCGGGCAGCGCTGTTAGCTTGAATCGTCAAGACTGCAACAGGCAAGGCATGCAACGAGTGCAAAACACTTGGGTCAATAATTGGGACTGGCCTGTGTTTAAATGCGCGGACACGAATGTAATTTTCCAACCAGCATTTTCTTGATTCTGATCGTAAGAAATAACAAAAGGTCCTCAGGTATTGACAGCAAAGCCAACCACTGCCTTTCCAGAAATCGTTTATATTACCGTAATCTTGAGTTGCGTTTCTGCTAGGAACTGTTCTCTGAATCGTCTGAACCTGTGATTATTGTTTTTTCGTTGATTTCCTCATGGTAACAGGGCTGCTTGTAAAACACTATCAGATTAAATTACTCAAAAGGGCTTGGTGTATTCTCCTGGTTTTGTGTACGTAATTTAATTAATTTTCTATTCAACTTGAGGCACACCAAGACAATCAAAATATTAATGTGTGAAAACGAACAGAAGCTGGAGTCTAAACCATGAAAAAAGAGAGCTCCGGAGCCGGAGCTGTGACATTTTTACGACGGCTCCGCGGTCCTGAAATAACCCACACTGTAGCGGGGCACATAGAAGATCCAGAGTAAAAATTCAACAGATAAATTGCTTTAGCAACAACCTCCAACGATTATCATAGTAAATTACAATTAGCAAGGCACGAACAAGTCATAATAGTAGGATACTGAAGTTAACTCGGTGATCGATTCGTGTTTGAGCATTTTCGCCTCCTTGGTGTTTTTTCGCCCCCAATCGCCCCCTTTAATTTTTTCGCCCCCTGATCATCATAATCGCCCCCAAGGGGCGATTCCGCCCACTTTGAGAAACACTGATTTATATGATCATAACCTTCACACCAAAATAACTCCGCATCAAAAATTCAACTCGTGCAAACAAGCGTCGAAAGGTGTTTACACGAATTGAATTTTTAACAGAATTGAGAGAAACTTATTTATCAACCGTTTTTACGCTGATGTCCTCATTTCAATATTTGTTAAGCGCCGTTTCGAAGAAGCGGTGTGAACAATGTCAAGCGTTTAACATCAAACCACAAATGTCAATCAATTTATGTATTGGAGATGGGATTACATTTCTTGTTCATCAAAGCCACATATTTGCTTAATCAGAAATTTGTAAATCGGTAACTCAACAATACGCCCTGTTTCAGGTAATGCCAAAGAAGATCAAAGCGAACCATCCACATCTCAAGTGGATCCATTACAAGGAGGTGAGATCATCCACTGATAACAACGAACGTTCTTGCTGTTGAAAAACTGTGAGCTGTAGCAATTCTTATGTTATTTAAAACTGAAAAAATATCTGGAATGTACGCCAGCTGGGCAACAAAAGTGGGATCATCAAAATCGTTTACCAGTTTCTTGTTGGACTCACCAACATATACAAAAATTTCTTTAAAACCCTTTCTGTCCCGGACGGGCCACTTAATGGCTCTTAAATTTTTGGCCATAAGTCGCCAGACGATTGCGCTAGAGAGGTGTTCAAACCCTATGAATTATGGATTCGGTAAGTCGTCTAGTTCAGGTTCAAATCAATTTTTTTGTTTTGAGTTTGGGGTTCTCTGTGTGTGATGTCACAATGGGTGCATGTTTTCGCCTTTTTGGCCCAGTTTACCTGGCTCTGGGCGCCAACCCAACGGGCCATTTTTGGCTCCTGTTTTGTGTGGAAACTAGGATACAATCAGTGTCGTTAGAGCCCTTGAATGGCTTTCTAGCATAATTGGAACCAAAATCATGGCTCAAAAACCTAATTTTCGACCAAAATGAAAAAGTTACAAAAAATGTATAATTTTCCCTCTCAGGTCAAATTTTGGCCAGCCACAACTCGGCAGCAAATTGAGCTAGAGAGCTGATCAAACCCTCGAAAGACTCGAGGCGTCTTGTAGTTTTGAAAAAAAATATTTTTTTAGTTTTGGATGTGGAGTTTTTGGTCGATGACGTCATCACTGAGGTACGTTTTGCATTTTTTATGACGTCATCGGCGATCCAATACGCCGATTTCGTGGCTCAAAGTGTTATTGGATTTTAGGCTAGAATACGAGTCTTTAGAGGCTTTGATCGATATTCCAGCGTTTCTGGTTCCAAAATTATGCCAAAAAATTCCAAATATTTCCGGATTTCCGACAGGAAATTACGGGGATTTCCCTAATTAAGTTCCGGAAGTTGGGCCGTAATTTTAAAACTAAAAACGCTACAAAATCTATCAAATCCTCTAAAGACTCTTATTATAGCCTAAAATCCAATAAAACTTTGAGCCACAAAATCGGCTCGTTTGGTCGGCTCCCATGGGTTAATGACGTCATCCAAATGTAAACAAATATGCATGAACATCCTCTAATTATGTAATCATCAACAAAAAAACGCACATCCAAAAGTAAAAATTTTTTATTCTAAACAACAAGACTTTCTGAGTCTTTAGAGGGTTTGAACAGCTCTCTAGCTCAATCTGTTGGCGAGGTATGGCCATGGCCCAGCATGGGTATAATATACCCGAGGTCAGTGTTTGTGGGAGCAGAATTTTCCCCAATTTTTGTTTTTTCAGCCATAATTATTTTGGCTCCAGACATGCTAGCAAGACAATCAAGGGCTCAAAAGACTGATGATAGCCTAGAATCCAAAAAATTATTGAATCAAACAAATGGCCATTTGGGTCGGGGCCCAGGGCCAGGTAACCTCAGCCATAAAATTGCGAAAACATGTCACCATTATGACGTCACCCACAGAGAACCCCGAACCCAAAACGAAAAAAAATTTTAAGTAAACTGGAAGGCTTGCCGAATCCGTAGAGGGTTTGAACACCTCTCTAGCTCATTCGGCTGGGGAGTTATAGAGTTGCAAAAGGTTGCAAAGTCAGGTCAAAAAAGTGGCCCGTGCGGGACTTAAAGGATTTTAATAAGGTTATATGCCCTGTTGCAAACTTTACATGTGATCAGTCATCACACTTCAGTGTGGAACTGCAGAATGCCGTGTGTCGAATACAACTCATCGCACAAAGAACTAAATAAGCGGTGATTTGAAGCCCTCGAATATATTTAAATGGGGCCTGCACAGTCTTTGTTAAAACGTCTTGCAAGCGGAATTGCAGTGATGAAACGCAATTTTTTTGTAAACCAGTGACCTCAACAATACGCCGTGTTTCAGGTAATGCCAAAGAAAATCAAAGTGAAACATCCACATCTCAAGTGGATCCCCTACAAACAGGTGAGATTGTCACTGATAACAACGAATGGTCTTGCTTTTGCAAAACGGAACTGTAGCAAGTTTTGGTTTTTGGAGGAATACATCTAATTTATGTTAACTGAGCCAAGATAAAGTATTTTTCAAATCTGTGCACTGAGAAAGTATTTACTTGGAACTTTGAAAAAGGAAAGATTTATTCTCAGGTGTGCTTTACCAAAATAGGTTTCAAAAGTAAGATATAATTGTTAAACCTAGATTACTTTGCATACGCGTTGCATTGAGTTTTTACTTTAGCTTTCTCGGGGTAAAGAAGGCCAGCTGATAGTCAAATTTGTGTCATCACAGAAGTATAAGATTTCTGTTTAACATTTCACATCATTCCTCTCTGCACTCGACTCTTTGTTATTTTGCTGTCACGAGATGGCACTTTCCAGAACCAATACAATGCACGTTTCAAAAATGCATTAACAAAACAATCCCAGTCGGGTTTTCATAAAGATCAGTTACTTTTATTAGAAATGCCGCTGATAAGCAGTGTTGACAAGTCAATAACTGTAAGATGATTCCAACATTGTTTTTTAAAGTACTTTCGCGTAATCTCAAAAAACAGGTTTTGTTTCATGATTTATTTTGGGCTTTTCAGCTTTATTGGAAAAAAAATTTCAGGAACTCTTTATACTCAAAGTACTGTCAAGAGAACATTTGCACCAAATCGAACCAAATTTACCTAAACGAATCCATTTCTAGTTTCGATAATTTTGAACCACCTGAGTTGCCGTATTTTCAGCAGTGGAGTTCCACTTTTTGTTTTATCAAAAACGTATGTTCTACACCGCACTCCATTCATACAGACCTTGCATTGATATTTGCTTCAGTGTTTGTGCGATGATGTCTCTTGAAGCATTGCTCGGAAAAAAAATTTATCAAACTCCAGAAAGATGTTGTTGTTGATTCCATTTGAATAAAAGTTTGCCTGTTCAATAAGCGAATTATATACTCGATAAATGTTATAGCGTATGATTCATTAGCTCTGAAAGGATTTTTTTACCACAGATACCACTCCAAAAGGTGTGTTGAAGGTTTGAAGGAGTATACTAGTTGCCCTTAAACGTGTTTACGTGTTTATGAGCATCCCTGTTGACTTTTTTGCACAAATAAAAAGTAAGCTGTGAATCAGTTCCAGACTGGATGATGAAGCTAAAGATGATTGTAGTTATAAGGATCCCAATTTTGGGAAAAGAGTGGGCGGAGCAAGGAACTGTCAGCAGGTTTTTTTATAATTTCAACGTCTTTTTTGCTCTCCATGTGCACCCAAAAATATGGTGGAACAGAGTTTTTGTTGAACACATTTCAGCGCACCATTAACTATAAACCATTATGAATACCTACAACAGCTTTTACTCTTCTTTAAATTTTAAAATTTCCATTTGTAACTTTTTCATTTCGACACTAAGTTACACACGAACGCGTGTCTTGAAATATTCTCTTTCAAGGGTAGACTGAGCTCTTTGGCCATGCAAGGCAACAGTCTAGGTATGATGATCCAATAGGCAGGTGAGAGATATTTCTGTAATCTGACCCGACTCTGCGGCTGAACCTGACATCAAGGTATTAGTCACGCCTTTTCTTGGGATTCATTAGGTAAGGGGAAGCAAAGTGTAGTTTACAGATGACTGGACAAGTCAGGTCCCTAACCCCACTCAGGCTACCATCTGAACCTTTTCAAAATTATCATTGTCTCTCCCGTAGAGGTTCTGCTGCGCACACATTGATAAATTGCCGTTTGCCGCAAACAACAATTAAAATGTATTTGCGCTTTGTTACCGTGGATAGAGGCAGCGCACAAGCAGAGCAAACGACTGTAACCAGTGCATACTTGAAAGTTGAATGACTGCCTAAACTGAAGAGAATACACTCTGTATGTTACTTTTTTTTGTTGTTAAATTCATTCCAGTTTTCATTCATTATCAAAATTTGTGTATTTACTGCAGCGTCGAAATACACCGTTAATGTACAGCACGTTGAAACTATGGTTACTGGCGATGAAGGAAAAGCTTCCATGCAGAAGGTAAAAGTTGTGGAAAAATGAAAACATTAATATAAGGTCTGAATCAAGAATAACTCAGATCCTGCCTAAATTTGTTGGGTATGATCGGCAAGAATATTTTTTTTCAAGTTGTTTCAGTCTTAACGTGCTTTTCAAGCTTTCAGTCGAATTACTGAATAATGTGTATTTCAATAAACAAATTTACCAAAAAAAAAACTGTTTACATTCAGCGTGTTGGTTCCTGTAAATATTTCGAAAAATAGTTCATTGCAATTTTGCAAAAGCATTTTCTGTCAGCGTACTGTACCCTCTTTTATTTTATCTGTGTAGATTTCTTTTTCAATGAAATCTGTTAAAAGCTATAAAAAAAGTCCTTTTGACTTATGCAAATAGTAGATGTTTTGGAACAGGATTTATAAGAAACGAGTATCTAAGCCAAGGAAACGCTCCTTTTTACTTACCCACTTATATTTATTTTGCAATGAACCTGATAAAATAAACCAAAAAATGACCACAAAACACCGAAACCATTCTCCCTTAAATCCTGAAGCGGTTACTTAATATTGAGTTGAATATAAACATGAAGTAACTTTTGTTGTTGTGTGCTTTGACCACTTATTAGCTAACACTGATGGAAGACAAATGTTTGTTTCAAGTCTTGTTTCAAAAAGCTCAGATATCACTGTGCAACCGCTGCTTCATAAACTAGTGCAATCTTTAAGATACTTAAAATCTTATTCCAACGGGACTTGTGATGAAAGAAAATTCACCGACTTAATTGTCACTTGTGCTATCGAAAGTAGTAGTCATTTGGATGAGATGGCAAGTGCCTGAAAAACTTAACATTGCATGAAACCGCACTAGCAGCCTGTCCTCTTACTTTGACTCTAATAGTTAATGTGTTAGAAAAGTTGTTTCACCAACGTTAAGGAGACACGCGATTTCTGTGCCTTTAAAACCCTCAAGGAGTTCATACAGTGTCCTCTGCCTCACCTAAAAGGAATTCTTTTCCAATGGAGTAGTGGAGGATTTTTTTGATAGTTACTTGTTACATTTTAATAATAGTTGTGTTTAAGAAGTTGTCGACTCGTGATAATTTTTCAAAATTCTCTGTTGCATGACGCATCGACCGCGAAGGCAGTAAGCACCATTTAATTAGATTCGCGCTCTTGTTGCTGAAGAAGCAGCAAAATGTTAATGTATTTATGAGACTTTCACTTCGAGAGCGTTATTCGATTATATTTTCACAAAGCAAGATTTAATCAGCACTTCTGCAATTCTATTCTAAAACAGGAAGTTCGCAAGGCCAGTTCTTCAGAAGGCAAGAGCGGAAACCATTGCGGCAATACAAGAGCTGAAAACGATTAAAAATGAAGGAAAGAGGTGAATTCACCCATCGTTTTTCTTTACCAATTATTTTGACTTAGCTCTGATCAAAGAGCGGGTTTATTTTTGCTGTTCATTCAAACGACCAGCGTTAACTTTTCGACAGCATTTTAGCCTTTGACGAAACCAACCTCCACTGAAGAGAGACAGGCCCCTCAATTTGCATTCTGTGCTTTGATGAAAAAACTTTTGTTTTTGACGTACTTGGGTGAATGATTGGGTACATTTTCAGAAAATAGATTTGTCTGAACCTTATTACAACTTCAATGAAGAGCATGATAAAAGATGCAACACATCAAAGTAATCTGAATACAGGCATGCATTAAATGAAACGAGATAGTCTTCACAACTAATGATGAAATGTTTAGTTCAAATTATATTGAGAATGCGTAAAGTTTAAGAAAGTTTTCTGAATGATACTGAAACGGTTGACGAAGAACAATTGTTCGGTATGTATGCTACTAGTAATTTTGGCTTTTTCGTATAGTTTCGTCTGGATTCTGAGTTCTAAACAGGTGCAAAACTTAACTCTTTTCAACAATTTAACGGTAAACATCTTGATTCAATGAAGCTACAGAGAAAAACTAAACAGCGGAGTTTTCATAATTAAACGTTTTTCAAAAAACATCAGCCTCCACACTTTGAGCATTATGCAATGTTTGCTTTTATCAAATTTCAGACAGCGTCGATCTCCTGGCCGACTAACATGTTCAAAACAACTGAAGACTCTGACAACGACGATGATCTCGATCTCTTCAGCAGTCAACCTATGGAAGAAGTAGATTGACTATTAAAGTCATTGATGTCTGACATTTACGAACGTATAGCACTAACATCCAGGTGCTCGTGACTGTTCGGAGGGCATCACCATTCGTCTCAGTATACAAAGTGCCGGAAGGTAGTGCGGGGTCCGTAGCATATTAACAGCGCTGGACTCTCAATTAACAATATACTTGAACAAGAGAGCAACTGTCAAATCATAAATTCTGTGAGCATCATTGTAACTGCTAGGGGCGTAACAAGGTGTTGCGGCCAGTGGCCCAACTATATGGACAAGTACGTACGGACTGGAACCAGTGCTTTGTAATAGACTGCTCAGATTCACAGTTCGTGCTTATGTGTTACAGAGTGAGAGACACGTCAACAAAGGTTAGATGGCGCCCGGGGCAAGAAGCAAGTTTGGCGCCCCTGTGTTCGAACCTGAGGTCTTTCGCAAGCGAACTCTGATTACTGCGCGCAGCGACGCGCCTCAACAAAACCATGGTACACACCTCTAACCAGAGGCATACGGGAACCTTGGTCTTTAGGGGGGACAAATTTTCAATTTGCCCTAATTTTTGCGCCACTGTGAGGAAAACGAATAGGAGAGTTTTGCAGGGCGATGATTCTGCTTGAACAACTTGCTCAAACATATCGGGAAGTTTTTCCTGAGTTTCTTAAATCTTGCCCAAATCTCTCCCACTTCGTACGCCCATAGCTCTAACGCAGAAACTTTGGCAAAATGCTAGCTATCTACTGCCTGGTGGATTGATTAATTGGTTTTACGTGGTCATAACAATTTTTGCTCAACATTTGAATATTTGCAGTCCAAAATTGGGAGAATGACGGCGCCTTTTGCCCCCACCTGGATACACGTCAGGCAAATGTTACTGATGGCTGTATGGTTTTGATCCTTTTGTTGCAATTGGAAACCCGTAGACAACTCACGCTGGCCACGAAAGATAAATTTGGCATGGTTAGCGACATCTGCAACCGACAGAAAAATGCTTAGCTTATTGGTTGTTAGCAGGGCTGGCCTTAAGCAGGCGCGGACACAGGGGGGGATGCAGGGGATGCATCCCCCCAACCAGACCTAAAGAGGTGTTGACATGACACTTAGTTTCATTGAAAATCATCGCCAGAAATATTTTTGTTCTGCACATTACTTAATCGCTAAAGATGTTAAAAATTCACTTATGCTAACAATTAGTCAAAAACGTTTCTTCTTTTCATTAGATGAGCT
>JGI24158J21664_10006935_pt1 | contig 14991 bp, 9 predicted proteins | sample Ectturendosymbi3_FD_21664 | JGI IMG/M metagenome (IMG submission 21664) | reverse complement strand
AGCTAGTGGTAACGATAGGGTATATATTAAGAACGCGCCATCCATACTCATTTGCAAAGCTGTCAAAAATTTTCCAGATCACTCGTGTCAACTTGAATTCGTACGTAGATAGTGTCCTCGCGTATGTAGCTGCTGTTGTCGATGACGTTGTGGGCGACGAAGAGGGGACAGCCCGACGCTATGTTCATATCAGTGCTTGGTCTTTTGAATGATGACGATGATGGGTCGGGCCGGAAAGTATCAGTGAGATGCTTCCTGTCAGGACCCTGGTCCAGAAGTACGAGCGTTACCTGCTCGATGTAAAAACATTTAAAGATTTCAATTAAAAACAACAAAATTGTCACAATTTTAGGTGTTTTTTGCATCACAGCAACACGACGCAGGCGCAGAATAATCTTTGCGATTTAACCAGACAAGCTTCATCGACTTAGATTGGCTTTTCGTTCATTTGTGGGAAAGCATATGGCACCTTAGCAGGTGGTCAACTGTATTGCGTTTTCAAGTAAACATTACTAGTCACAAAAAGTCAGGCAATTCCCATCGAGCAAGCAACGGCAAGGCGGCTGAGAGAAAACCCGGTCCTGAGGACACTCAAATTAAATGCATCGTTTATGCAACTGCAAAGCAAAAATTGGTGAGGTGATTGCGGTGGAGTCACTGGAATTGCATCTGAAAATCTCTTTTCCTAATCTGAAAGGACTTAAAAAGTATAACTACACTGGCTAGAGGGGCCAAATTGTCAATGCAGTTGCTTGAATAAGAGCACCAAGACAAAAAAAAACTAAACCCATTCTTACTGTTCGTCACTATGTTTCTGCGCCAACTTATGAAAAATTGGTTTCCATCGCATTTTAAAGGGTTCGCGGTGTCCCGACTTTATTGTATAACCACTCAGCAGGAAAAAAAGTAGTAGAACAGTTTGCTTTCTCGTCAACTGTGCAGCTTACATCAAGAGGGCAACATAAACCAATAAGATCGCTATGTTATCTTATTGGTTATCGGATCTGCCATGGAGTATCATCATCATTACTTTCAAACTGATAAAATTCCAGGCGGAAATCTAAGACTGTCGCTAAACACAAAAGGGTTAAGCCATACAAATTATAGCAACCACACGCTCTACTCTATCTTGGCTAATCTTTCCCACGAATCAACATCCATTGATTAGCCAATATCCCAAAACTGATCAATAAAAAGAGTTGAAAGATCAATTACTTTTCTATTGAATATTTTACATATTTCTTCCTGTCTGTCTACCGAAAGAATCTTTTCACAGCCAAGAATCAGACACTACGATCTTGTCTTTCCAAAAATCTTCCTCCGAGTGTAAAGAAAAACAGTCTTTAAGAACGTTGTTATTTCAAAACAATCCAGCTCATTGAAGCAGAGCACACATCAGTGGACATATGTGAAAGCGAAAGCTTATCTGCAATTCGGTCATATGACTACTCGAAGTTAACCTGATTAGCAGCGATTTTGTTTTCTTCAATCCAAAGTGTATATGTTACAAAGACATTGTTGTCAACCTGCAATAATCCCACTTGCCACCTAAAATTAACGAAATTGTAATCTGTCTTTGTATGGTATCATAAATCTGTCTTTGTATGGTATCACAAATCTGTCTTTGTATGGTATCATAAATCTGTCTTTGTATGGTATCATGTCTTTGTATGGTATCATATGGTATCACGGGTGCTTAAACGACCCCAGAAGTCAGTTAAAAGGCAGCCTGGACCCCGAATGAATATGTATCAAATTTAAGGACCCCTCTATTCATAAATGCTTCATTAAAAGCATCTGGTAACCAACTCGAAAATGTCTGAAATTAATATCATAAAAAGCGAAGCCATGCCTGCACAAAGAGATACAACTTTACAACCCCCCAAAAAATCAATTTTCGGGTGTGCTGGGAACGTTCATGACTTTAAATACAGTGTACTTGCTCCATTAAATTGTTTACGATAGTGGTTGAAATTATTTCCTGCGCTTTCTTAGTTCTGTACTTCGTTAATTTTACTCATTTCTGTTCGTTATTTCTTCCCAGGCGATGTTTATGTCCAGGTCTACGACACCCTTCTGGCCCCACACTTGGCCGGAGCTGCATGACTGAATGTGCGTGATATTTTACACAACACATATTTGATGTGGACCATCTTCACTAATTTTTTACCATAAAAGCCCATCTTTAACTTAAATAGGTATTTTTGCGCCTCAGCAATACAGGGCATGAAAAGTAAACATTGATGGAGTTCACCCCACCCTCACAGCCTTCATTTTGCCGGCAGGTGCGAGTTTTTAGCAAGAGACATGCCAATACTGCTGCTAAGCCAGTAGCATGTACTATCTTAGGAGTTGCAATAGCATCTTTAAAAATGCCAGCGATTAGTTGAAACGGCTATGAACTTCGGTTGTTTTTGTGGACTGAAGGAAAGAAAACAAAATCGAATAAAGATAAAGCCACTATGCTAAGGTTATGTTTCGTAAGAGGTCCATAACAAAGCAAAATTTGACATGAAGACGTCTACGCACTTTATAAGGTTTCGCAAACGTCCTTGTTATTCCTGGACCCTGAGAAAAGCAAAAACGCATAGTTCAGTTTTACTCTTCAAACAAGGACGTAGTATACAACCTTATCCTTGACTGCTTTACCATTGAAAATTCATCTCAAACAAATACGTTTTAGGAATTTAACTGCATCGACACACGTGTTTCCTGTACAATGGCGTATGTCGCATGCAAATGTTCCATGGGCAAGAGAAACACTGCCATTTTCGTGGCACTATTTACTTTACATACATTACGCTGGATCCAGTTTTATGAAATTGGTTGAAAAAACTTGTTAACACAGATGATGCATCTACAAATCTGTACAAAAAAGTAAATTTGGTTTGAAATACCAGATTCTACTCTAGTAGCTCCAATTCCACTTTGTAGAGGTGACAGTCTCAAACAAGCCGTTGCGAACAACCCAGCATCTTGATCATCAGTTAATCTTCTACTGGGATTTTTGATTTGATCATCCATTGATCAACTACATGACTGAGGAGGTTTTCGAGGGCCCACGCAAGTTCTGTGTACAGACTGAAGGTAGTGAAAAGTGTGCAGAGGAATTGTAAACATTATGATACCACCCGTGTCAGCAAAATCTGCAGCACCTGCAGACATGTGATTGGAATGGTTGTTCGAAATAAGCAGAACTTTTCTGTCATTAAAAGCATCAACAAAATTCTTAACATGCCTAAGCCACTTGACGAATGCTTCACTGTCCATCCAACCATTCGAAGTAGCCACACTTGATTCTGAAGGACTTCCTATTATCAAACTGTACCCATATTATCAATTTGGATTCGTTACATAAACAACTGTGACTGTTCTGCCTTTTTCTGCCCCGGTTGTTATCACAACATCTTTCTGTTTTTTTTTGCAAGCAATCACTTNCGTTGGTTTTTGCAGAGGAAATGCCAATCATCCAAGTTAAAGATTTTATCACTCCTCTGTGTTCTTTCCTCGCAGTAGTTGCTTGAGCAACTCGAAAAATCGACCACCTTACACTTAATTGAAACCTGTAGCTTGACCGTAGCTTGTGGAATCCGGCTGCCGTCAACTAAGTTCAACATGTCTTTCCAGAAAACCAGCAAGCAACGTAGCAGTAGTCCACCGTTTTGCCATGACTGAAAGGCACCTGATCAATATTTAACAGCCAGCTGGCATGCAAGTGATTTCAACTTAGCGCGTGCCAATCTAAACAACACCACATGCAGCATAAAAACATTGGTCGACTAATTGGTTTTCTGTTTCGCCATCAAACAATTTTTTGACTGCCAAGTGTGAACTTCCCGGATTTGCTGGCTTTTTCCTTCACACGCCTTCCCGTGTTGATTTGGGAATGCCATGCACACACAAGGTGCTTCACTCAAACTACAAGGCTTAGTTTTACATCAGCAATTGCCCTTTGCCTGTTTTTTTCACCCGTGAATCCCGATTGCTTTCCTTCGTATATTGCTGTAGCATATCGTACTTAAGTGACAATATAATTGAAGTCTATCCGAAGAGTAAACACTTGTGAGCAATTGGAGTACAGCGTCGTCGCGTAAACTTTCCAACAGTTTTATCACGTCATCCAAGTTAAAATGCGGCACTTCTTTTACGGCACAACGGAAATGGCATTTTTTATCACAGTCCGGTAGTTTCAGTTAAAACCAGGCATATCTGATATCTGAACCTTTCAGGATCTGAAGTTTTTCACTTGGCGTACAACTAACACTATACACTCGTGTATTACTGTGTATCATAACTCATTGCCAGGTAAAACGCTACAAGGCATACTTCCAAACACTATGTAAGACACAAATCAGTTTTCAAAATGAGAAGATTCTTCTTTAATTCGAGTAGCTGCCAATCTGATGATGGTCCAGGTAGCGACTAATCGACAATGTAACGTTCGGAAAGATCAACCCTAACAACATTGCCAAAATCGGTTTCAAACATATGAACTGAAAGCTGTTCGATTAACTGCGAGCTAGCTGCAAGCTTTCTTAGTTGGAGATGGTCATGTCAAGAAGTAAGCTCTACACGCAATGCTTTAGTAGCATTGGATGTGGTTCCTGGAAAGAAAGCCTGCTATTTACTCACAGCATTATGTTCATACCACATATGTTTTAGGAACACAACCAAGCTTCATTTGCAGCCACTCATAAACGTGGTTAATTAACTTGCCTTTTGTCGAAATGGCCATGGCAGAAGGGCATCGTATTCACCTTTCATCACAACGAAGAACAGAGACATGTGTGTTCCCTTGCCTGCAACACAACAGTTCATTGCTCAGTTGCTAGTCAACAACTTAAAATTATCCAAGGGAAGAAGGTACCAGAGAGATCAAACATTACTAATGAAATTCGCCCATGAAACAGAGTTGCAAAAAAGCTTAGAATACGGTAAATTTCACATGGCAACTACTTTTTTCAACTGCAGCTCAACTAAAGAACCACAGTATTTTGATGTCGTCCAAAATTCCTTGCAACCTGAAGGCAGTCTTCCCTGACTTCGTTTAAAGCCAGCAAAACACAGACAGTGACTGAGGGCAGGCGTGACACAATCGGCGTTTTTTCCATTTGAATTTAAGAAAACTGCTTTTTTATGCAGCTTTCATAATAATGGGAAATGAAGTGCTGCATGTGCACGAGCAAAATATTTAATAGCGTTTTCAGTTATGAAACACAAACAGACCAAAATATCAAAACGAAAAAGTCTTATTTTAAGTATGACGCGGAAAATGAAACAGCGCTGCTTGTTTAAACACTTCGAAAAATATAACGACATCCGCGATAAACCGAATCGTTTTTCTCTGTCGTATTTGTTGAGGAACCACACCCAGCTTTTCTGGACATTTTCAAATAAGTGTTATCAACAAAACAAATGCAAAATCATTATTCAAGAAATACGAGAGCGCTCTGTCTGATGCTCAATACCTTTTTTGGAATATCAGTCCCCATTTACCAGTAAGCGGTTTCTCCCAACCACATTGATGAAGAACTCCTTAACTTGTGTAACTTATGTTAGTCCGTTCTGCTTTTATTTTTGGTTTTTCCGTTACTGCATGGTGTATTTGCAGGCGGTTTCCTGCTAGTGACGGTGACATGTAATTTCTTCATTGGTTTCACGAAGTTCGTTATTGTCATATGCTACAGATCCTCGAACTGTCGTTAAAAGCAGCCATGTGACATTTTTATCACTCCATTTACTTTCTTTTGCTGCTTGTAAACCTCTAGCATTTGCGTATCAGGAGAAACTGAAGATGATTCAACATAGCAATCTACATCCTGTGCCTGATTTTAGCTAGAACGCCTTGTTCTATGTGACTACAGTGCAACGACAGTCGATCCATAAATACGGTCAAAGAATCGGCGCATGCACCAGAGCGTTCCACACGTATAACTAGTCTTGTTCATCAGAATGTGAATTCCATGGGATGGTAGACTTGAAAAATTTCCCATGCCCGTCCTTAGTTCTTTTACATCTTATAGGAGGAATTCTATGAGGTTGAATACAATTACTATACTCACCTCAGCGTTAAGTATCACACGCGGAGTGCCATGGCGTAGTGATGTGAAGCCCCCGACCAAGAAAAGGTCACCAAATTCTTATTGGCCCCCTAACTGGAAGTTGGGGTGTTTTAACCACGACTCTGGAGGCTATACATTAAACATGCATACGAAATAATGTACTTCGTATCAGTAGTTACGTAGGAATCGCATGGGATGGGCACTGAGCAGTCGCAAATTGCCATCGGATGGGACAGAAAGAAGTGTCCCATGGACAAGTCTGCGTATGACAGATTCAACAAGAACTCAGTACATTAGACTACACAGAACTAAAAAAGCCTGTTCAAGCAATCTTACCCATGCCATCTCCGTTTAAATAAATACGAGCACACATCTTGTAGCCATACCGGCTGGTGTAAAAAGGCTGGCTGTACAAAGATAACGTTCTTCCAGCAACAGCATCCCGTTTTCTTCTCATGTAATCTTTTATCTTCCATACAAGGGTGCCATTATAGCTGGTATTTTCCAAAACCTTAAAACCACAATCGCGAAGTTAATCATCTCTTTTTCTAATAAAAAATAACCAACCTGCCGAACGAAAGCAGCGAAACAGCAACTCGCACAACGTGACAAACTCAAATAGCCACTGCTGTAAAGCGAACCGGCTGACAAAGGCGTGAAACTGTCAAGAGTCATGAGAGCGCAAAAATGCAACCCACGTTTTCTCCCACTTGGCTTAAGAACAAACTGATTTTACAACTATACACTAAGTCACGTACAACTGAAGCAGTTTCAACATGCTGGTAATAAAGTAACGCAAGCAACAGGAATGGATTAAAAAAAGACGCTTCGCAGCTCGTCGGTACAAAGTGTAACACGGTTTATGAAATTCGAAACCACACAAACCATTTCATATTAATTTCGCACTCTTGCTCGCTGAGCTGCTGGTGCAAAAAGAAAGCGAAAATGCCTACTGGAGACAAATTTAATGTTACAAATTCTAAAGATGGCAGGAAAATCTGTGTATACCTTCAGCAGATAAACTAAAAACGATCTGTTCAACAACATTGAAGCAACTCTTGCTGAAAAAAAAGCGTCGACAATCTATGCGACCGCAAATCTGAATGCACCTTTTTAGATACAAAGGATACGAACATTTTTCGGAAAAAGCGCGGAAACTTGCGCGTTCATTAAAAAGCAAAACAAGTTAAAATCTGCTTTCCTCGCCCGCGTCGCGTTTTTTTTTATTTAAAGTACAAGAAAAAACGCTGGCTTTGCATCTCCTTCTTTGGGATTTCCGCAATTTGGCCATGAGCGCAGGTTCAATTACTGCGACATGGGAGTAAACTCAATGTGTCCATTAATTCTGTAGGCATAGTTGCCGTTTACTGAAATAAGCGGTTGCAACAGAATACCATTCAGCAAAAATTGGTATACTATACATCAGGAAGATAAGCAGGTTAAGTAATTGTTGCTCTATGCTCGTAAAACTAAACTAATCAGGATACTTTGGCAAAGCTTATTTATATTTCAAAACTTTGAAAAGAAAACAAAGAGTGGCCGCATGAAGTTTGAAATACTGGAATAGTGATGCTTTTGTCATTCGTCAGCATGCGACCGTCGCGTTTTTTTCTTATTTGAAAGCTTAATGGTGGCGGCCACAGTCGCCGCAGCCTCTGTGCAACTGTATGTCTTCCGACTAACAACAGTTGGTGAAAAAAGATCACTTATACATATGTGAAGCAAAACATGTGTTCACAATTATAAAATTCACATGTTCTTATTATCTGTCACTTATGCAAAAAAAAACAAAAACAGTACAACATGCGTATAATGCGTTAAAAAGTCCTGCACTGAAAGACTTCATTCGTAACGTGTTTGGTTGCCAGAAAGCTGCTGAGTTACGAGTTCTTGACGTTTGTCAGCAAAGCTTCTTGCACATATCGAGCAGAACCACGATTTAATTGTTCAAGTTTCGACAGCCACAATGGTCTCGCGCGGAAACACGCTTATCAGGAAATAACGCTTCACTCAATAGGTCTACATATCGATTTGAATCATCAGGCGCTAGCGGATTGTTCAACAGAGTTTTATTCTTCAATCAGCAACCTTTCAAAACACATTCCCACCTGGAATCGTAAATCCATTTCAGCGATGCGCACATCGTACATTCCCAACTGTCTTTCAAAAGCGTCAAGAATTTGCATGTCTGCAATTAGTGAGCAGTATAAGTTAGGTTGTTACTTCAAACCAGGACTGGATCCACACCAGGCGTTCGTGGGTGGCGGATGGCAGTCGGTACAAAGAGCGCCAAAATGCATAGTTTCAATTCTACGTTTGTTGCAACGCTGTCTTGCACGTGCACTCAAAAGTTTTGGCTTCAGAAGGTTAGCAAACAAGATTGCTTACTCAGTGTCTGAAGTTCTAAATCAGCTACGTCCAACCAGAATGGCTTACTGAGCCAAAAATTATGTCACTACCTTAACCAGGGCCGCACATTGAGTAAAATATTAATGAGGGACGCACTTTGAATGGCTTACTTTGATCTTACCAAACTAAATTTAGCTTAAGCTAATATACTGAAAGCGTTCGAATCCTTACTGCAATGGTAACAGACATGATAAAGTGGCACTGAAGAGTAAGGACCACCTACATCAAAAATTTCAAATTCAAAATTATCAAAACAAGGACGGGTTGTCAGCAGGGTTGCCAAATTGGCCTTTTTAGGCCAAATTTAAGAAATATAGCCTCGTTTCAAGTTGGTTGGCCTAAAAAACTTTAGTCAAGTTGGCTGGCCTTAAAAAATTTGCTTGGCCTTTTTTACGTGGAAATAGATTCTTATGAAGGAAAATATTGCTATTCCATTTTTTTCGGCAACATATTTGCAAAGTTTTTGTAATAAATGCTACATCAGACGCCCGCATTCTGATATTAGTAACACTTGAGGGATGATAGATTCCAAACTACGTTTTTGCGTAATCACTGGAAGTGTGTGCACCTACTGCACTGTGTAGTGTCTATTGTGTTGTGAGCACCAAGCAGGCTCAGCGCTTGCAGACAAGTCTGCGTCTCCGCGATAGAAATGCGACAATTCCGTCGAAGTGGAAGGGCTCCTATGATTCTGATCGTAAGTACAGGCAGGAGTGAATGGGAGAGACTTTCGTGCAGAAAGCTGCCGATGGATCAGTACGCAAACTGTGATACCATTGTACCCAAAGTGTGCAAATTCACAAACCATGAAAAGTCAGGGAAGATCAGTGCCTCAATACAATGCCAAACAAGATTTAATCCTAATTTTGAATAATTTTTTTGATATTCTTGTAAGTTAGATGCTTTTTTGTGACAAAGGAATGGCAGTACCGCAAATAAATTTTGCCTTTTTTCTGGCCTGTAAACAGTCGGTTTGGCCTTTTTTCTGTCCTCTTTTTAGCATTGTTTGGCTTTGTACTAAAATTTTCATCTGGCAACCCTGGTCAGTAGGCCAATTTGGAGTACTTTTACCACAGCGAAAACCTAAACTGGCCCGCACAAAACCTTCGACTGGGCCGTATGCGGACTGCGGGTTGGATATAGCTGTTCTAAACTGAACCGTAGCAGTATTTGAGCATTTACGAGTGGAGTGCCAAGACTGACCTGCCGGTTGGCTGTCGCTTTGCTGAAGTGATATAAGCAGTAGCGCAAGTTGCGCCCAGGACAAAATACAACTTAAGCGCCTCCATGTGGAAACTGTAAACCACCGCAAGCAACTACTAATGAGAACCTAAAAGCTATACTCCACGTAGCCCACACAAATTGTTCCACGGTTGACTGCTGAATTGGCAATGCAGGCAAATATTGCAAAAATATTTGTACGTTGCATCAGATGTAGAAATGTGCATCTTCAGTAGCTTTACAGCGTGATACTGGCTTTGCCTGTTCGAAACACTGTCAGTGTTTCAACAAAAATTTTGACCCACCGCATGAAAAAAACATTACTATATCACTAAAAAGATATCTAGAAAATGATTTTTGAATAGTAAATATTCTTTAAATAAATAGATTAACTCAAAGCCTTTACTCATGTATCTAGCGACAACAACAATTGCTTACTTCTAAAATAATTTATTTTCCATTGTTGACAGCCAATATTCATTCACGTTATGTTAAGGATTCGGAGTAAGAAATTTCGGAAAGGTCGGAGACAAAATTGGACGCTAGGTGTCGGAGTCGGACACTGTCACTTTACCTCCGACTCCGCAACCCTGCCATACAACTTGCAAGAATGTGTTTTACTTTTCACAGCAGACCCATATATGTGGGCCCTTGAAAGATGGTTTACTGCTCTTTCAGCAGCAGGAACATTTTCAATCCATCTGTGTAACTTATACTTAAGTGGAAACATCTTGGATTTGGCGACCACTTGAAAATCTTATCTTCTTGCAGGTGTTTTGTGAATCAACTGAAATCAAGCTGTCAAAAATTAAATATCTGCCATCCCGATTGCACTGCCCTTTCGTTCAAAGCATTACACAGTTTGTTTAAGCTGCATGATAACACTTTTACCAGACTTGCCTAAGTTTTCAAAGTTTGTTTCTTTCGTTTTTTTCAAACTTGTTGCAAAGCTCGAATTGACATTGGGGCCAGTAGCCATTGACAGTTGCACAATGTTCTTATGTCCTAATGTGTCTTCTGTGATTTCATGAACACAATCATATATCTCAGTTGCTATGGCATATCCCATACATTTTGAGTCGAAGTAGCGTGTAACGACTTTATGGCCTTCCTAAAACTGAACAAGGAAATCCATTTGCTTTTCATGAAGATGCTGGCAACATTCGCCAAACAGTAAAACATAATTGTCATCACCGACCTTTCCAAGCAGTGACTTTTGAATAAATGGGGCGACACCATGACACAAAAGATGCATGGTTTTTGTTTTACTACAGAAAATTTGTCACAACCCTGCTTGCGGCTTGTTGAAAGCATTCTTATTTTTCCGAAAAACGCACACTTTTCTTTCCTGCAAAGATTGCGAAATTGAATTTAGGTTGCTGCTACAGTAGACTAAAACAGCAAAACCATGAAATTCAGCAGTTGATGCAGTAAAGATTTGTTGCTACGCTTGAATGCTTGCAAGGTCACTCAATGTAAATCTTAGACATTTTAAAACTAATTAGTGTAACCAAGGGCTATTCTGCTCAGATACTTTGATTTCTTTTTCTTTTAGAATGTCCATACTTTTTCAACACTTCACGCATATTTTTGCCAAATCCAATGCTTTTTCAAGTCTTGAAAACCGTTTTTGAAAGTCAATACTTTCTATACCGCGTGGGAACTCTGTTACAACCGAAGATTCCCGAGCGCTTTGCTGTTTGTTGCAGTGAACAGTTGACGTAGCATATATGAGTGAAGTCGATACATAGCATTAATGCCGTTTTGCTTTACTTTGATCATTACATTGGATAACACTAATTGAAGAGCCGGCGGGCCGGACGGGCCGTGTTTCCAAATGAAAAACGTGAACTTTCAGCGGGCTGCACAGAAGACAGAAGGGCGGGCCGGTGGGCTGCACAAAAAGGAGGTCCGCCGAGCTGCGGAAAAGGCCGAGGCGGGCTGCAGAGAGAAAAGGGCAGCCCTCCGGCCCGCCCTTTTCCGCAGCCCAGTTTAATGTGCAGCCCAGTGGCCCGTCCTGTAGTGCAGTCTGCCGGCCCGCCCTTCTGTGCAGCTCGCCAGCCCGCGGAAAATTCATGTTTTTCATTTGGCAACACAGCCCTCCAGCCCGCACGGCCCGCCGTTTAGTGTTGCCCATTACATTTGGCTTTTCCGGCGGAAATGTTCCCCTCTGCTCACGCACTCGGTATGTGAACGTTCGAAGAGGCGTCGTTAACCCAAAACTACTTGATATTTTGCGAACAACCCTGCATCTTTATTTGCGTGAGGAAATTGCTACAGGTTGATCTCATGTCCATACAAATTTTTCTTAAGTTGTTAACGCCGGAAAAATCGACCTTGATCGAAAAATTGAAATTCCAGATCAAACAACCATGGCTCAGGTTTGGCGCCTCTGTTTGTTCAGTGGAAACTGGCGAATCAACTTATTTCAAACCACAGAAAAGCGTTGCGCCTCACGTCCGTCATTAGCACAGCCTTTACATGATACAAGAAACACAACGGAATTATCAAGCAATGCCGACGATTACTCTGGCATGCTTTCTGTGGGGACCTAACTTCAAAACCAAAGCGGAATTACTGATAGTTCAAGCAGTTTAGCGATGGTCCGCCAACATGGCAATCAGTTGAAATGACAATTCGGCAATGCGTATTTTAGCAGCTGTTACATTGCAACGTCAACCGATTACTGGAAAATGTTCTATGGTGGGTAAAATATGTTATTCGCTGTTACTTCTACGTTGTTTTCTTGACTATGAGATCTCTTTGAAATGCTATTTATATACAAAAACAAATTTTACGAAATTCTACCTGCCAGCTAGCTTCAAGCATGCTTGTTAGAGTGATTAGCTTTGCATTTGGATCTGGGTGTAAGTTAAGTGAACTACTAACGGACAAACATACGAAATAAAACCCAGGTTTTAACAAAAAACACCAAATTTTTCGTAAATCCCTAGTTGCTTACCAGGAACGTTGCCCCCTCCACTACTCCCAGCTAGACTGCTCGTTGTTTCCACTTTTCTTTCCAAAGTTTCTACTTTTCTTTTCAAATCTATGATGTCTCGCTGAATGTCTTCGAACTTTTGGCTGGTTTCAGCGACATTTCGTTTTGTAAACGTGTCCAAATCGCCAACTTCTTTTTTCATGGCCATGTTTTTGTCTGTTTGAGACGCAACCATTTTCTGCACAAAATCACAACATAAATTGCCAACTTCTTTGTGAATGAAATATAAATTAACTAACAAGTTTTCTCGCACAAAAGATCTGGTACCTAGTGATTACGCCACAATATGGTTTAATGTCAGTGATAACGGTATAGTCCATGGCCGGTATTAAAAAACTTACGGAAAGTTCTAGTTTCAGCACATTATCTATTTGAGCGCAATTTTTTACTCTTCAAAGAAAATACCATCATTTAAAGTACAATCAATTAAAATCTTTCAGAGAACCAATGATGAATTTCGTGCAAAAAGCTTCGCACGCATTTTAGTCTTACACTGCTGGTGGAGCGTTCTTGTGGTCGACATACGTTAAGAAAACAACGCTCGTAAAAATTTGGTAATTTTAAAGGAAATCGCTTGAATTTTTAGCTTACCAACAACGAGTGCAACATGCAACAAAACGTGAAATAGGAAGGTTTTTGTGTTTTACCTGCAGAGGCCCAAGTTTTGCTTCTAGCTTTGCAGTAACTTTCTTTGCATTACTAGCTTCTGATTGGGCAGTTTCTGTTTTTTGTCCAGATAGTCTTAATTGATTATGTATTTCCTGATATCTTCTTTGCAGCTGTTTCAGTTCCAGTTCCATCACGCCCTAAAAACAATTTTATCATTCTTATTTCTCCCGCTGTAATTCACATCAAGCACTGCGTAAAACAGGGCAATAATGCTCCAGTCAGCCATAAGTAACTAAGGTATAATGGCAAGATCAGCACAGAATTTCCCGAACACAACTCGCCACACCGGTTTTGTTTGCACAAGTTTCTCCAACAATCAGTACATGCTTGCTCTTTTATTCTATTGAAGTAATAAGCAAGCTAACAAAAGCAATTACATGTGCCGGTACCATCTAAATCCACAAAAGTTGGTTTCAGAAAACGTTTCAACAAAAGGCTTCTAGACGTAACTTGAAACAATGTCCTATCATCATTCACCACATTGAGTTGTTTTAAAACCCCCTTTCGCAAAAAATACAGTACCAGGCTGTGTTATCGAAAAAAGAGTCTTGGCTATGTAACCTGGAATGACTGAGCGAAACAATACATAATCAGCAAAAATCTAGTAAAAAATCACTTCAAGCTGAAATGCCTTGGCTGAAAGCACTGGATGCTAGTGTTGCAAAAACACTGTTGGAATTTGTAACCACACCATATTGCTGATACTTATGCACATTTTGAGGCGAGCTGAGTGATCACAGTGCAGACCTTGAGTTGGCAGGATAGGTTTGATTTGTTCGGGTCAGACTGATGGCTTGAAAACGAGTATTTGCTGCCTTTCCAACTCGTGCCCGCCGTTAATTGACGGGTCCACGCGAAAATTGCAAGTGCGAAGTTTTCATTAACCTGGCAGCACTGCAGTGTTTGATATGAACTTAACTTACGGCCTACACGGAGCAGGTTAAGCGGAGAGGGACATTACTTTCAGACCAATCTTAGCATTTTGACTGAGGGTACAAAACAAGAGTGATGAAACCTTCTCTAAACTAAGTTTGTTTCTCTGAACAAGAGTCTGACGTCTAAATGCAAACCACTAAGCCTTTACCGGAAATTGCAGTTGGTTGCCAGAGGAAACAATCTGTATAAAAAGACAATGAGATAGATGATCCAGTTTCTGTATCCACTATTACTTTATAAAAAAAAAATGAGTATCACCTTTTCTTATTTAAGGATGATCCAATGTATGTGTTGAAGAAATCCATACCGAGCCATGTGCTTAAAAATATTAACTAAAGCAGATTTTTTAAGGCGTTTTAGGGGCCCAATTCGGGTCCCTAGAATTGAAAATCGGGTCCCTAGAATCAGAGAGACTTATCATCGAGTCTCTAGAATAAAAGAAAATCGGGTCCCTCGGATCAGAGAAATCGGGTCCCTAGGATCAGAGAAATCGGGTCCCTACAAGTCCAAACCGGGTACGTAACATTTTCCTTAAAAAACTCTGAACTAAAGTGTCTTTGTTTGAGTCAAATACACTTTGACTTTGCAAGCTGAGTTTTTGTTTTTTTCAATTTTGAAAAAATAAACCAAAGGAGTGACTGAAGAGAGCGGTAAACAACTGAATCCTTTATCAATCAACAAATATTTGAAATC
>JGI24158J21664_10006933_pt1 | contig 14993 bp, 7 predicted proteins | sample Ectturendosymbi3_FD_21664 | JGI IMG/M metagenome (IMG submission 21664) | reverse complement strand
ACCCCCCACGACCACACCATTACGCACCCCCCACGACCACACCATTACGCACCCCCGCGACCACACCCACCAGGTGCGGCCAGGTAGACCACCAGTTCCTTGCACACAAAGACATACCAGATGATGTGATACAAGAAATCGGTTACCAGCTAGGTTAGATCCTTTCGGCTCATTTTCTAGGAGGATCGTGCTTTAGATCAGGGGTCACCAGCACTGGCACTAAGTTGCCCGCAAGGACCACGTTGGTCGCCCGCGGGCCTGTTTTCAAAATAGCATTAAGATGATGAGTATTGTCACAAATTTTAGTTCATAATTTTGCATCAAACTAGTAACCCTTAGCGTTAATCAGTGCCCAAGAAGTAGCTCTCAGTTACATAAAGTTGTTGACTCCTGGTTTGGACATTGATTTGTGCGTTAAGTTGTTCAACCATTTACAGTATCTTGTCAAGTATCCACAAAGTGACAGCTGGGTTGTTCTACAAAAGTAACGGTGCAACCTTCATGGATAGGTGATTTATTCATGTTGTCATGGAACACTGAAGTGTAGCGATGAGGCTGGTTAATCAGATTACCTTTTACAGTCAGATTTGGTCTAATTACTGCAGTGCGCTGACCATCGCTTGGAAAATTTATTGCTAGTTTGGCCAACATATTGTTCATTGCATTTCACACAAGTCGCTACCTCAATACCACAGTTTGCGCACGTGAAGTTTTGGTTCAGTGGGAAAGTTTTACTTTTTGTTATCATTTGCGAAAACAGTAGGGACCATGGATTTGTTGTGTTTTCCATGGCAACCACAAAGCGCACAGTGCTTGCAACGCCCTAATGCACTTTTGGTTTGTCTTTTTGTCTTACTTAGGGTAAGGTGCTTGTAGTTTATTTGTTCGATTGTCGTAGGTCTTTTGCGTGAAATCATTACCTTCGTATATAAGCTTTTTCATTTGTTTCATAGAGTTCGCAGGTGGGAGAATGGTGTAGTACAGGGGTGGGCAAGTATTTTTGCTCGGGGGGCACTTTGAGAAGGCCGCATTTAGCGGGGAGCCGTACCTTCTTATGGGAGTAGAAGCAAGTCTCGGTTTATAGCCTCAACACTAATATTTACTATGAGAAGTTGGAGGAAATTTTAGATTTGAGGATTTTCCCGAATGCTTCTGCGGGCCACTGAAAACGCTGTGGCGGGCCACATTTGGCCCGCGGGCCGCTATTTGCCCACCGCTGGTGTGGTAGATCATTGGGTCGTCTTTCGTGTCGCATTTTGTGTGGCGTAGTCTTTTCTCCCAATTCGATACATTGTTATCACGTCATTAGTCACGTCGAAATGAAACTTTCAGCGGAGAACTTTTTCTTTCAATCGATTTAAGCTGCTGAGGTAATCTTCTTTCCGTTGGTTGAGACGCCTCATTCTTATTGCTTCTCCTAATAAGATTGACTTAAATGTTGCCTTTGGGTGAAGTGAATTCTCGTTAATGAATTGCCTTCATTCTGCTGTGGATTTTACAAAGTCTTTAGTGGCAAACCCAAAATGATCGTCAGTAGTTATGCAATAATTAACGTCTAGGAATTCAACTTCACCCTTTTGATCAGCTGTGCAAGCTTGGCGAAACGTTAGTTCCAAACCACTGGTGGCAAATGCTGAAGTTAGTGCTAGTTAAATGCGTTCATTTGACATTCCTGATGTAGCAGTCACGCTAGCGCGACCGCTACATGTGAGCAAAGTCGGCCAAAGCAAGGAGAAGGGAAAGACCAAGCAAGCGACACGCATAAGTGACTTCCATGCACATGGAAGTAAGAGCTCTTTTTGGCCGATTCGTCTGGCGCGGAGTTAACCAGCACCGAATTCCAGGTCCCTTAATTTTGTGAAGACCATGTTCACGTGTGTGTTAAACTTTATCTTACGTAACAAACTTTTTATCTTACGTAACAATGGACTTTCCAACCCTGAAGCCCATGTTAGGATCATAAAACTTTATCTTACGTAACAACGGACTTTGAACCTTGAAGCCCATGTTAGGATCCTTATGACGCAAAATAGGCTTATGTAGCTTGAGTCAAGTAGAGTCACATGATATAGCCTGTTACGATTTTTAGGAAGCCTAGTACCTGTTTTGTTGTGATTTTATTCTTTCTAATTTCCGGGACTCATGATTCGGCAAAACGTGGTTTGTGAGTGCGATCTTGCAAACTGTTGTTCAAAGCTCAAAACAATTTTGGCAGCAAGCTGTGAAAGAATCGTGGTGTGAAGTGAACGCTTTGCTCTTATACTGTGTAAAATATTTAAAGTATACATTCCAATAAGTTTTCTTTTTGCTATATTAAAAACATTGACAATAGTCTTTAAATGTAGATGCCGAAAAAATCGCTAAAAGTTTGTTCTAGTTGTATATCCGTTAATTTTATTCCAGTCTGCTGCTCCAAGTCTATTCGCTATAAATGCAAAATTAAATTTTAACTTTACAAACTTACTTGGAGAACAAACCATGTTGAAATAATATTTGTAAAACTTTGCAAACTGTTCTGTTTCAAAAAGTGAAAAATCCTTTATGCCCACTTGCAAATTTTTCTAATTTTCATTCCCAAAATTTACGTATGAGAAGGCCAAAAGTGTACTGCATTTACACACCTGCTTCTGTACCTTATCCATTCTTTACAGTTCAAAATAATTATGCAAGTGCAGGTCAAGGCTTTCAGTACAAGTTTAAGGCTTAATATTTTCTTTATCGATCCACAGTAACATATAATTTTCAATCTTTGAATTTTGTTACAGATTTTTTTAAAGCCACACCCATTCTTCACAGCATATTTTGTTAACTCTGTCACCAACTTCAAAAGCCAGGTCTGGTTCGGACGCTGCTGACAACAACTACGATTATGTAATTGCTTCTCGGCTTCGCGTGAAATTAGTCTAATTGCTGCTGAAATCCGGACACCCCGACATGTATCCAATCATTTGCTTCAAATAGGTTTATAATTATATTTTCCTGAACAGGAAAATAGAGATTTGAAAAGTTTCACTGCACAGTTTAGAGCCAATTAGAACCACTGGAGGTTTGAGCCAGGGGATAAAACTTAACTGAAGGGGGCCCACTGGCCACCGTTAAGGGCCCACTAGCCAACAATCACAAAAAGTTGAGAAATGATAGTGGATCCGGATGTGGATTTCTATACTAAAACCACAATTCACCGGAAAACACTACAAAAAACGCAAATATACATATTAATACCGAAATGTAAGCAAAGTAGGGGCCCGATTTTTGCATTCACCTTGCCAGGGGGAGCGGTTCGCCCTACTGCCCTCTGTCAGTTACGCCACAGCTTAGAACTGATGCTTATCATCACAACAACCCTTGTTTTTGATAAAGAGAATTACTTGAGATCAATATTTCGCATGACGAACTTTTCAATGAAATCTGCATCAACTTAAGAAATATATGGGAAAGTAGTTGGAAGGAATGAATCATTACAAAAATCACAGGGTGCTTTCAGCCGACGAAAGAAGTGATTATAGCAAATGTTATTCACAGATAAACTTCACAGTAGCATTTTCTGCAAACAATTTTAATCAAATGCAGGGCGTTTGATTGGGAGTAAAAAGTATAACAGGTGTTCTTAAAAACCTCGTAGAAAATCACAGTAGAGCTGTCGAGATAAGAAAATCCTGCAAAGCGTGTTCAGACACTTCTAGACACTGAACAACGTGACCTGTCGCACGACATTCCATTGCCTATTGTCACATCACAATAACATGTGTGCTCGAAAATTGAAGGTTCGAGGTTTGCTGTGAGCTTTCGAGGGATCTTCCTGCCATGCTTTGCTTTCATGGCTTTGCGATGATTCGGACTTGCACGTATCTGCATTTCACTAGTAAATCTCCACAAATGCGATGCAGTCAGATCGTGACGTGTTTTGGAAATCGATTTCACGTAATTTATTCATTTTCATTCTTGCAATTGCAAGCAAACTCTTACGGAGGAAATGATGAAATATTAAAGCAAGGTTTAGAGCAGGGTGTCGCAGCACGTGGACCACAGAAGATTTTTGACGAGTCACAGCCAGATATTATTGAAATTGAGTAGGTTTTGCAAGTTGAACTTTTTAATTGGAAACGTAGGTAGCTCTTCAGCTACAAACGTCATAATACGCTCTCTTTCGTCATGTGTCGGAAATTATAGCGACATGGAAATTCCCACGTTGCCTTCCACGTTACGCACAACATGCAGTAGAATGCGGCGCGGGTTGCGGGTACGGTATTTATTCGATTGTTAGCCGCACGAAATGATGAAAAATAAACTTGATAAGCCGCGACTTACAATAAAAAAATACGGTACCCGCGCATTTGTGGGACGGGTGCGGCGATCCGCAGAGTTATGCGTGGGGGGCGGGCGCTGGTTGAACTTCGTGGGGGTCGGGCGCGGGACAAGAAATTGCATGTGCGAGTTACTGAATGTTGACTCAATGCAAAGTGACATGAGATAAAAGTGAATGCTGAAGAGAGCTCGTAATACAAATGTGTAGGGAAGATATGCCAACCAAAATCCATTACCGGGCTAAACATTATGTCACTATCTTCGTGAGGGCCGCACATTGAGTGAGTTACTTCATATTTCAGCAAACCAAAATTTGCTTAAGCTACTGAGAGCATTTCAATACTAACTGTAATGGTAACGACTGTATGATACTTTTAATCTGTGATCCAAACTGTGATGCCATCGGCAAATTTAGTGTTAATGAAAGAACAAGGGTATATTTAGAAATCAGATTAGTGCAGAGGATTACTTGAGTGAGAATCAGAAAACTAAAAACTAGTTTTAAACCGAGGTATCAGTGGACACGTGGAAATCCACCAGTGCGTGGTACATGATAAACAGGCACTTCGACTCGGCCGCGTGTCGGACACAGCGGATGTATAGACACACATTCTCCCACGGTGGCGAGACCACAGGCTGGAGTTTCCAGCTCTCAGTGATCTCGCAATAAATACGTTCTGCGTGATGACAACTAGCGCTGCTAATGAACGAGTGTTTAGTATGGATGGACAAGTCGTGAATGGCAGAGAAGCAAATACAAAGAGGTTCTCAGTGAACGACATACTCTTCAAACGGTGCTCTGTGAAAGCAGCTCTGAAGTTTGATTACGTTTCACATTTCTACTTTACAGTGTTTTTAATACCTTCTGTTGGCTTTGAAATGAACCACTGAATAAATTGCCACTAGCGATGAAACACATTGTATGAGTTTTCAGTGGTACTCAGTGACAGTTGCAGGTTTGAGACTGAAACAGTGCTGGGCGGGCGCAAGGGAAGTTTGTGGGTGCGGGAACGGAAAAAAAATTTAATCCGTGCGGGTGCGGAGCGGGCTGAAATTTTGCGGGATGGGAGCGGACAAAAAATTTCAACCCGCGCAGGATTCTAATATGCAGTTACTGAAGGTATTTTGAGGCAGAGAAGTGGCTCTTGTTGCTATGGAAACGAAATCTAGAATCAGGCTTCTGTGGAAGATGCCTTGATCATCTGTACATTATCATGTACAGTATTGAGCCTCTAATATCCATGGTTTCTAACAAGAAACAGGTGCACGTTGTGTTGTTAAAAGTTGGTTTTATTTCTGCTCTGTGCCTGTGCAGCAGTTGTCGCATTGGAGAAGTTGCGGACCACGGGTCCTGTGTTTCTTTATTAATCGGACGCAGGATGATAACCCTTTGTTTAGAGTTTCAAACACACATTTGCGTAAATGACGTGAAATCAATTTTCTGGTAAAACACTTTACGATTTAATCCACTGCGTGGCCTTTGTGGGGACTTATTGCTGAAACGCCTGTGCTTGCCGCGAGTTTTCAGTCAAATAATAATCAGAAGGTGCTTTTGAAGTCTTTACGAGTGAGTTGTAGCCGGTCAGAAGAAACGTCTGCTTAGCATTGTTTGTATGTCAATGGCCATCGCAGTTTTGGGGGGTGTATTTTTACACCGAACTGCTCGTGTTGGGATAAACATAACAGCTCACTCCACTGGGCTGATCACAGACTGTGCAGTTCTTGAACGACGCCAACGATGACGTCACCATCCTTCAGTGACGTATTGCTGGCGTGGTCACCCATGCACGTTTGGAATACAAATTCCAAAGTCTTGAACTTTGCCTATTCATGCCTTCTCAGTGTTCAGTGTTGATTAAATGGTTCGTTAATTTTACGTAACATGATCGGAGACTGCATCGCATTTTCACGTGGTGCGTGTGAGGACAAAGACAACTAAAGTTTCGCTTTTTGCTGAACTCTGTGATCTGAAACAGCTTCGCGCAAACGCAACAGTTTGATTTTTGCAAAATCGTTTCCCATGCTTCATGCATCAGCTGGAGAACTCCAGAGTGATAAAAAAAGGCTTAAAGGGAAGTGTGGTGAAGCATCCCCCAAGGTTCGCCGTGTCCATGCTTCTGTGCAACGCCGACGCAAATCAAAGGCAAGAAGATTCAATGCTTCCCGCGCGCCTGTTATCCAAGGAAACAAATGTTTGTGCGTCAAGTGATTATTGAAAAGCACTGCTCACGATATCCTAAAATTTGCTGTAAATTTCTTTTTATGGCAAGATTTAAAAATGCATTTTTTCGGTGAGACTCGCATTGATAACAAAACCAGGAAAATTTTCTTGTGTTACTTCATATGTGGGGCATAGATGGGGAAGACGATATTGGAACGGAGTCTCAAGCGCTAGATTTTTTTAAAGATTTCCGATCACACAGAAGCTTCTGTAGCAGACACTCTAATCCCATATTTATCTGACGCGTACCTACGTACGAGGAACTACAGCATAAGAAAAACGCGCACTCGAATTTAAGCAGCGAGTAGTCATGAGGCGCTTTGCTTTTCGCTGTAATGCGGAGATAGCGTTGATCGCAGATAGCATTATTACGTCATAGGTAGAACAGCACTTTGCTACTTTAATTTGCTGATAAATGTGTTGCTGCGTTCACCAAAACTTGAAACATTTATCGAATTGTCCGATAAATCAAAGAAGAGGCACCAAACATTTGATCCGAAATGAGTTAATGCCAATAGATTTTGTAGGATTTAGCATAAAATACGGTGTTTAGAGCTTATCGATCAACTATATGCAAATCTCTATTTTTTATTTGAGTACTGATAGAAAAGTTTCAACGCTAAATGCCACATTGCAGCAATGTGGAAGTTTCAATCAATGCAATGGTCAGTTTTGCTCAAATTAGCTTCCTGCAGTGTTTGCTACTCTTCTCTGATTAACGTCATATAGTTTTCGTGAAACGTCACATTCGCTTTTTGAAATCATACAACGAGATTTGTTCTGTAACACTCACTCGTGGTTGCGGAAGGATGGAAGAATGACAATCTTCGTCACCAAAGAGATTAAAAAGCTGTTGAATTCCACAAGTGTCAGCGTCTTTCATGTGCTGCTCTGTTGTCGCATCTCTCAGCTTTTCGATGTTTCTTTACTTGTCATGGCGCTTGATGTGGTGAAGGAGAGATGTAAACATCCGTCAAGTACTGGCAATTTTTGAAGCGCCTATCACGTCGTGCAGACAAATTCACCAACTACTTAAAAGAATTTGTTAAAAATGGAGCAAAACGTTTTCTTTAACAGTTTCGCTCCATTCGAAAACAAGAACGAAACAACAAAATACTGGATTAATCAAGTGCAGATTACAAACAGGGCAACATTTTTCTTCAAACGACGTCACAAAACTACAAACATGTTTTATTTTAAAGCCGCGAAATTTCGCGAAGTGTTTTGGCTGAAAAGTGAAAATGGTGAAGTTTTTGAGGAACACGTCGTCATGCATTTGTAAAGTGATTGAATGAAGAAAGGTAGCCCCGATTAGCCCCGACTGAAAAGGCTTGAAAAGCAACTGTTTATTTACAGGATATTGTCAAGTTAGTGAGTCAGCAGTAACAGTTTGCGTATATTAACTAGAGACAGTCACCAGGTTGTTTAACGTGAAAGCGCTGAAATTTTGTTAAAAATCGTTGAAAATTTCTAAATGTTGTAAAATGTATTTGTGATGAATTAAAATTTCGTTACTTGACATTTCCTGCCTTCGCTCGAGGGCGACCCGAGATCAAGTATTTGTGAAAGTAGGATTTGTTCTGTTTTTGTTTCGCGATGGCGTTCTTTGCTTCACATACCATGAAATAAAAACTAAGTAGTTGGAGTCGATCTTTATCGAACTTTAAAAGATTACAATTTAAATAAAATCCAGTGCGTCCTGCGATGCTTCTGGTCAATATCTTTAGTTTTGTCCAATGTGCATTCATCGTTTTTCAGTTGCATTGTCAAATGTTAGCGTCTGAATGTCAAGTTGCGAGTTCTTGTTCAGGACAAGTGAATGAATCTAAAGCAAAAGGAAAACGCATTTTTAAATCTGAGGAGCGTCAATGCGTGTTAAAAAACTATTTTGGTGAGATTTTAAATATGTTGCCCTTCAATCTTTTCTTTCATTTTGTCAGTTTCATGTTTGTCACTTTTCTTATAATATATTTTTGTAAGTCCAAACGAATGGACTAGACCGGCTACAAGTTTGACAATTGAACCTTTTTCCCGATTCATGTCCAAGATAATATCAAACTCAGACAAATTTCCAGAACCTAAAGTTGAGGGTTTTCCCACCAACGTCGAGGGAATCGTTTGCAAAAACACTTCCTGCACTTCGCTTTGAAAATCTTGTTCATTTGAATTAACGTGAAATTTCAGCAGTGCTTGAAATGAAAAACTTATCTGCACTTGTTGCCGAATAATGTTTAGCCTGAGATTTGTTTGGATCAAACGCTGCCGTTGAAATTGGCGCAAAATGAAGGCAGGCGTCGGCGTCTTTCACTGATCGACTCAGACTTTTCGATGGTGCCGTGTTTACGGCGATGAAAGTAGGTTTAGTAGTTTATTGTTATGGGGCGAGGGGCGCAAGGTCATTGGATGAAACCCCGCAAGGAGTCAAATAAATAACACAACACGTAAACAAAAGACACGGAAAGGCAACAAAAGCATCAGCAGCAAAAACCGCTTATTTCAAATGAAACATGATAACAGACAGCTAAGTGTTTGGCACATTTGAGAACATTAAGCAGGCCAAGGGGGAGTCACCGATAAATATCAGTAAAACTGGACGTTGAGACAAATAGAACACGTCCATATTGTTAGGTTTTACTTCAGTGAAAAATTAACTGCGTCGACAAATAAAATCAAAAACAATTGAACTATCCGGACACGTGTATACACAAGTATTGTGAGTAAACAATACGAATAAATAGTAAGCACTGAGTTGATGCAACGTTATAGTTAACGTCACGTCGAAGTATAACAGAGCGACATGTGAGGAAGGAAATATTGTTCTCAGATTGATTTCGGTCAAAAAGTTTTGGCCTATTTGTTTCTGTCCTGTCTAGAAAATATGCATACAACCTCACGCTTCTATAGATGCCGTAAAAAATCCACAGGCGTGGTTTCAGCAATATTTAAAGGTATGGTTAAACGGATCTGCGACGACAAATTTTGATTCAGCTATTAATTGGGTAAAATAAAAAAATATTGGAAAAGATGCCATGACCTTCAAACAGTGAAAGCACATCGGGCAAACTAATCCAATATGGCGACCCTGCTGCTATAGCGTGTCCGCTATGATTATTTTGATAAAAACTAAATTATTTAATAGTTTGCAGAATTTATTTTACTGTGCATTCTACATGCTTTGCAAAAATGATTGGATTGAAACAAAAGTTTTTGTTATTTCTAAACACTGAAGTCCAGAAGGTCCAGAAGCATCAAACTGCTACTAGCTTTCTTTTTTAATTTAAATATTTGTGCGGATGACTGGCGTTCATGTTCAACTCCATGTGTAGCAAGGTGTGCGATGGGTTGTTTTGCCGAAGTGTAAAATGTTTTGCAGCCTCCACAAAACTCAACTGAAAATATGTTAATTCTTAAATCGATGAGTGACAGCAAAAAATTCAAGTACTTGCTTGAAACAACAATTCTTCCCCAGGTCATGCATCTTGCACCTGAGAAGTGTCAAAACAAACGTGGGAAAATTCAGATAAAACTGTTCAATAAAGATTAAGTTCTGCTGCGTCAGGGAGCGGGGTTTGGAGGAGGGTTAGTTTGGATAGTTAACAACAGCTGGAATGGAAACAGGGTAACTTGTAGATCTCAATAGCTAATGTCATCATTGTTCACATTGAAAACATGGTTAAAGGTTGGACTTCACTACAATTTCTTGCATGTACTGATAGTGTAAAGATCACTTAGATATTCAAAAATAAGCTCCAAGTTATGTTTTTCTTTCACGTTTTACAGTTGATTGGCGAAAAACCTTTGAAAATCTTACCACTATGGGGCTAACGTGCGTTGCGTCAGTGAGATGCCAATCAACGCTTATCGTTTTTCTCTAGTTCGTGCTTTCAGATATAAGCGGTTGCCTCCCAGTTACTTTTTATATCAACAGCAGAACAAATTATGATAAATATTACTTAAAACCAATACTTAATCGCCAAACTTCACTGGATTAATTGCTAGGTTTAGTGGAGGAAAGCACTTGATGGCACTCAACTTATATACGGCAAGTTAATAATCGCTGCCTTCATGAACTTTAAATTTTGGCATAAACTTCTCGTCCACATATTTGTTAGAACGAGTGATACTGTTTTATGTGCAATCGTGGTTTCGTGCATTGACACGCTTGTCAGGCGCCCAACTTCTGTACAATTGTTCTGACAACGACCAACGTCTGACAATTTCAGAGGAGAAAAAATGGCGTTTATATTGAGTGGGTTCGCACACAGCTCTGCGGCATGATGGGCGCGAGAGCTAACCACCAGTTATATCTTAAAACAGAGCGTATACTTAGTCTGAGCCAGTGGTGTAAAGGTTTTTATAAAGTGCTGTTTGAGTAAAGACTGGTGTGTAAAGGCTTCAGTAGGAAAACTAAGTGTATTTCTACCATTTGTTTTCGAAACTAACTCTCAGATTAATGTTTCATTGCTCGTTAGAGCTGAAAAATGTCTGGCTTCGAAAGAGAACTGTAAATGGCCGCAATTTTCTTAAAAATCAGATGTCATAGAATTGTTTGCCACTCTGTTTTTATTGCAATGAGAGTAACTTGGCACTTGAGGTCCCAAAAAGTGTTGTCCTTGCAGCAGTTATTCTAAAAACTTATTCTACGTCAATTTAATTAAAATGTATTCAACTACTAGGTAAATTATTCATGCTCTTGCTAACGTAAGATATAGCTTATTATCTTAATACTTCATTTCTTAAATTTGTTGCATTGATGATGAACCCCTTGATATAGACAGAATAAAAGAGTTTTTAACAAAATGAGCACTTTTTCATTTTATCAGTTAAAAATTGAAGCTTACCGTTTCAGAGGCAAAATAGCTTGCAATTCATTAGAAGCAATATTTGTAGCAAAAATATTGCACAATGAAAGTTTGTTTTGCACTTTTTGTTGCTGCTGCTGTTTTGATCCCAGGAATTCAATCAAAACGTAAGTGCATCGTTCTTGTACAACATGTGCCTTGTCTTTAATTTTTTTCTGTCGCGTCTATAGCAGTGTTGGTAGCAACACACGTTTTGTCCAAAATAATAGTATGGACCAGCCACAGCGATAAATCTAATCTATGAAGCAATTGCTTTCAATCGGCCCCTGTCCTGTGTTGATTTGCTGCTGGATTGCGCTGGACGTTTCTCTCGCCTTGAAAGAGGCCGCAGTATAGACCACAATAATTGTTCCCTTTGCAGTCATGAACAATAAAGCACCTATGCACGAATGGGGTTTTGTATTTTCAAACAGAAGTTGAAAATGAATGTGTGACGATTTTAATCTACTGAGTTAATTCTTCACACTAATAACGGAGGAAGAAGGAAAGACACATCTTTGACCAACAAATGTCGGCTAAACTTGTGATTATAATACAATTTTGTAAGATTTTCTTCGAGACAAATCATATTTTTCGGTTGGAGCAGCTGAAGAATATGGCAATTGTATTAAATCCTATCATGCTGATTTGGCAAAGCTACAATTTCGTTCGAGATCCATCACGTTTCAGAATATTCACAGATTCACTTTTTGAACTTCGCGATTTCACAACGCGTCTTTCTGAACAGAACATTGATCGTCCCAGGTTGATTACTTCGCGGATAATGCGAGTTACTGATGTTGATATTAAACCGCAGTGTTGTGGTGGAAACGTTAAGATGTTAATTGCTGCGAAATTAACGACAGTAATGAAAAATGGAGTACAACTTGAAGTAAAAGGAGAGTAATTTTGATGGCGAAAAATATGTTTCTCGCGTAAGCAGGGACTTTTATGCAGGAAATTTTGAAATCTGGATTGCATTTCTCCCATATTTCATGTAAAGCGTTGCAGAATGCGGTTATATGCCAAATCAATTCATTTTTCTCTGCATATCTTTGCTTAAGAATGTTTCCCTTATTCATCATGCTTACAGGTGGTTTTTGATGATTTCAAAAACATATCATATGAGATCCATAGATTTTGGGTTTTTGTAAATAAAAAGTTGAATTGAAACTTTGTGCACACCTGCGCTTGTAGCTGGTGCTTCTTACCGTGATTGTGTATTCGCGGCAGCGGATGCCTCCTTGCTTTTACCGGATTGAAAACGCACTGATAGTATGAAGCAAACACGACTGAGAACCACAAGTTAAAATCCTTGGCTAATTCCAACATAAGGGTCTCCAAACAAACACACCAGATTCATTCGTTTGCGAGGCGTGCATCTTGTGCCTGACGCAGCCCCGGTGATCCGGAACACAACCAAAGTAAAACAGGTTGAGCTTATCTTTAAACTATTGCAAACTCTCAAAACTCAAAGCCACGATCGCACTGCTTCGAGTTGTTTGTAAAATTGGTCCCCGCTTTCGTCGTCAAGAGATCGCTGCCTTCAATACTTCCGTCTGTGTTTTGGTGCAAAACACTGCCTCAGAAAAACCCCGGTGCTTATCGCACATTTAAATATCGACTACCCGGGTATTTTCGCCTTGGAAAAATTCTGTGGGTTTTATTCCTGTGGACAGTTTCAGCTCAAGTGGTAAGTTCCTCTTTCCAGATGTGACGTCACTGCAGGATCACTATCAGATCTACGAGAACTGATTCAGGTTATTTTCGCTCCTCCCACTCGAAAGACACAGCAACTTGCTCCTTCGCGTTTACACCAAAGCCACGAGCTCTTGATGTGTGTGTCATTTCCCCGCATGTTTTAAACCCTCGTGAATATCCTCCGCTTCTTGAGCAACAACTGTAAAATGTTCAAAATCGTCAGACAACTTTCCTAATGTTGTTCTTTCTGCTGCTCATGCTGCTTTGTGGCAGTTGTTGCAAGGAGTGCTTTCAAAATATTGAAGTCTTAGCTACGTGTTGACTGAACTGATTCTGGCCATACAATGTTAAATTACATGTTCAAAAATAGTTGAAAATGCCCGTTCCAAACACGTACGTTCTTTAATTACAGAGTTCAAGATATGTTCATTGAGTAGTGGCGAAGGCGTGCCATTTACTGTAATTTCCTTAGAACTTACTAAAGCTGCTTTCAAAATTTTGACCCCACAATCTGTGATGTCTGTGCTTAAGTTGTTCTTGAGAAAAAACTGGGTGCGTTTTGGTCGCATCTGGGGCATGGTCCGCTGAACCGGCCTAGTTTCGAAAGAGTATCAACGTCTGACGTCCTGGAGTTTTTTATGTTCAGAGACTGATTTCTTGAGAAAGAAATTTGGTTTAAATTTTTGAAATCAGCTGTCACCTTTAGTCAACTCAGTCCCAGAGCAGTCTTGCTTGTCAAACTTTTGACGGCGAAGTCTTTCTTCCCAATATGATGATATTGCTGTCATGTCATTTGTCATGTCTAAAGGAAAGTTTGAGCGGACCGCTTTTTCTCTAAGCGGCTTAGGTTGGTTGAGATGCCTCAACTTATTGCTTCTCCAAATAAGATTGACTTGAATGTCGTCTTTTGGTGGTGTGGTTTCCCTTTAATGAACTGCCTTCTCTCCGCTGTGGGTTTTAAGAAGTCTTGTCATCTTCAATAGTTATGCAATGATTCACGTCTAGGCAATCGACTTCGCCTGTTTGCTCGGCTGTGCAAGCTCAAAAACAATTTTGAACGATCTGTCCGTTGATCAAGATCAGGAGTCACCAACCTTTGTAAAACTGGGAGCTACTTCTTTGGTACCAATTAACGCGAAGAGCTGCTAGTCTGATATTCACTTCTGAAATAAAATTTTGCTCAATTTACCTTTGGTTATGTTATTATTAATGATGTTAATCTATGTGACGATGCTCATAACAGGCCCGCCGGCGACCAACATGATCCTCGTGGGCGACCTGGTGCCCGCGGGCACCATGTTGGTGACCCCTGATCTCGATCAACGGACAGTTTGTTCAAAATCGTTTTTGAGCTTCTGCCAACACAGCTTGTATTTTGCCAATTACAAGACGTGCACTGCAGGGTTGAGCGTCTCTGGCATTTCCTGGTATGCCTTCTCAAGGACGTACGCAAGGGGGGGTTGGGGTTACCCCCTCCTTGAGCTTGATATTTTACAAAAACTTTATTACCTGCGCAAAGGAGATTAATTGTTTTCGCATACTTTTGCTTGTTAATTTGTCAACTTATTGCAAATACCACGGAATGAACTTGCATGCGAATTTCAAGGAACATTTTAAACACAGAGATAGATCAGAGTGTGATCCATACAGACGAAATCATAGACACAAGAGCACAAAAAATGGTTAGCCACACAGCAGCGCATTACATAATTTTTTTTTTCAAGTGACCAGAAAACAAAGTCAGTTTATTTTAAATGAGATGTAACAACATTGGAGACAGACAGACAGTGACCGAATGAGAGCAATGGTTTGGTTTTCACGGTAATGGGAACATGATGGGGTGATTACATCACAAAAGAAATATCATGACGAAAGAGAAAATATGTACACAAACAAGCCAAAATGAAGTCACAAAGAAATGTAAC
>JGI24158J21664_10006931_pt1 | contig 14995 bp, 6 predicted proteins | sample Ectturendosymbi3_FD_21664 | JGI IMG/M metagenome (IMG submission 21664) | reverse complement strand
AGGACAGACGCAGTAGCGGCAACTGCAAAACGAAGAAAACAACGCGTAAAAAACGTGTAAATTGCGGGATAATAAAAATCATGCTTCCAAAGCATAGTGAAGTGGGGACATATCCTGGGAATTGCATTTCGCAAAAAAATATGACTCTTTTAGTCTCCACATTATTTTCAGAGAAAAAACACACTAAAATTCCGTTAAATTTTACACGATGCAGATCCTATTCCTTTGAAAAAGTGTTATCGAAGTAGGAGTTTCGGCAAAAGCAAACTTTTCAGAGCAAAAGGCTATGAAACATTCTGTACGCCTTTGCATTTTCGCATTATTACAGAACATGACATGAGGCTTGGAAACCGTTTTGGGGAATTAGCCATATAATGGACGGTTGCAGAAAAAGACAAGGCAAATCGTCTGCATTGCACTTTTAAAAAATGCTCTTTGCTCATTGTTGGAAAAATTTGCAATAGAATGCAGAAAATCTTTTGATTTCGTTGGAATTTATCAGGTTTACTGGCAATTTGTAGAGAAAAAAGTTTGCTGGTAAGCTTATCTTAAATCACACAAATGTTGTATGAATTATGCCAAGACTTTTTCTCCATTGCAATTTTTCTTCTGTGTATTTCTTTCGAAAGCCTTTGCTAACCGCGAAATAAAGGGTATGGTCTCTTAAAGGCTGTTTCAATATTCCTTTAGTTTTCTACTTGTTTTCATGTATGCAAACAATTACCTTTGTTATGAAACTGTTTCAGAAAGAAATCTGCTTAGTCATGTTTGATCTCACCAAAATAGCGGCGATTGCCTTTGTGTTACTGTTTGCCCCACGACATTCCAAGGCTCAAGATGGCAGCGAACAAGAATCTTCAAGTGCAGTAAATGTTACAGTTAATGCTACTGACATTCAAGCGCGGTTTGGTTTCAATCCAATTCTTTTATCAGCGCTTGCACCAAATGTTTCATCGTCGCTGGTTCCTTTCTTGGTAGCGTCAGGTTACTTCAACGGACATGGAGGGCCAGGTGCAGGACATCCATATGGACATGGAGGTTATGGATCTCTGTTTGGAGGTAAGTGATGAAGTATTCTATCGTAATTAAAATTTTGCAACAATAGTTTCACAGTAGATCATGCTGTGGATGCTACTTTTATTGAATTTCCTGGAAAAATATCAAACGGTAAAGTTTTTCTTTGGAACAAAAACTGCTTTCGTTTTTCGACATTTTTGAAGATATTTCTTGCTTGTTGCTTTAAAACGTACCAATACTTTTGTGAAAACAGTTCATAGGTGACCTGCAACCAGGCCCGTAACCAGCTTGGGACACCAGGTGGGGCGAAGTTTTTTCTGAGTGAGAGGGGCCCAAATTTTTTAGACCATGTCCAATAGTTTTAAACTATGCCCAACACATTTTTTCTGGGGGGTGAAAAATTTTGCAGAGGGGGTTTCGCTTCCCTTGGTTACGGGCCTGCCTGCAACAAACTTATACCAGATATGTATCACCTACGCTTGTTTACACAGTACAATATTCCTTGCCAGTACGTTCCAAAACTTAAATTGATTTTTTGCATGAAACCAAGTAAAAATAATAAAAAATCGGTCAAGCCTTTATCTACCCAAACTAAAACATTTACTTTGTTTGTTGACGTTATCCGCAATTTTAAAGGTTGACACCGCTGCTTTCATCGTTTAAGAATTTAATGCGGTAACACCGTTATACTGTGTTTCATTTTAACGGGCGAGCATGACGAAAAATTAAGTGTTTGTGCTTTTACCTCTACTCGTTTGTATTGAATAGAGGGCTTTGTTCCCCATGTCAGTTCAGATTATATCGTGACTTTTAAGAGTGCTATAAAGCGGCGCGCGTAACAATAGCGCTTTTAATTGTTGACAATTGCAGTACAACACACATTTTGAATTTTGATTTTAAAGAAGTTATTTCGTTTAATAAAAAGGGTTGATGCTGGTTATCTCATGAATAAAATATTTTATTCTATTTGCCTTCACTCACAATAACCCAAAATTTTATGGCTCTTTTATGATAAATGTTTTTTAATTTAAATTTTTAATGCAAATCATGTACCTGGTTATGTTCCAAAAAAACGCAATCCCATCGAAGCACCAATATAGCCAGCCTTTTCCGGTTAAAGTACACAAAATGTCCCTTTCTATACTCATCAAAGCTAGATCACACAATCTGCCCTGACTTATTTTTCGTCACTGAGGCTCGGGAGGTATGAAAGGACCAGTTTCACTTTGCAGAAAGATCGCTCGCAGCTTGCTAGAGGTACTGCCATCGTCAGCGTTTTTTGTAAAGCAATTCGAAGAATGTCAGGAGGACTTCAGGACGCGATAATTTTAAGTTGCATGGCTTGAAACCAGCATTTTGCAGTCTGGAATATTCTCGTACAATTGCTTGCCATCTACATATGAACTGTGCAGAGCTCCTAAATTGTCACACATAGATTTTAGTTTTTCACAGTCAGGACCGTACAAAGGCGTTGGACATCGAACAGAAAGCTAAATTTGGACAGAAAAAGCTAGATCTAAACACGAGTAACAAATCATTTCCTTAATGAGTTAAAATTTTTTCCTCAACCGGAACGGTAACAATACTAAATGCCAATTTTTCGAGGACTAACTAATGTTCTCTACCTTAGTCTCTGGACTTGGCCATTGTGTTTAGCTTTTTAATCGGACACTAATGGCCATAGAAGAAATTTCGTAAAGTAGGAGTGAGCCGCAGTCCTCAGCAGTTACGTTAATCGTAAATCTGTATATGACCTCAACACCAGTTGTTTGCATCATGGTCAGATTGTCATAGCCGCGGACTTAAACTCGTCTCAACCAGATGCCGACTTATATCTTCCGGCCTGAAATACAGCAGTACAGAGTGACTTGGCNTTTCTTATACCGTGANAAGGACGATACCTTGTAGATGTGGCAAGCGAGTCTTCCTGTTCTGTCACAATATCTGACCGTCGTGTTGTGTCACAATACCGCAGTTTTGTCATAATGCTTGGCAGAGCTGACGCAGCACGCCCGACTTAATACGTTAGATTTGGGTGCGCCGAGTAGCTTCGCAGTTTATAGTTGTATGGGGCGCAACACAGAGGTTCAAGAAACTGTAAATAAAAATTTTTATGTGTGCCAAGCAATTTTCGCGCCTCCCTGAAAGTTGCGCCCATGGCACGTGCCATGCCTGCCATACCCTAGATACGCCACTGGCGGCGACCGCCGAAAAGCCCCAACATTGTGCCAAGTACTTTCCTCAATACGGTACATTCGTTTCGGAAAGACCTCAGGTTCGAACATGGAGGCGCCAAACTTGCTTCTTGTCCTGAGCGCTATCTAACCTCGTTACGTCCCTGGTAAGGCTAAGGCTAACACCCAGACTTAACTTGTGCAGCAACTGAAATCAATTTAATGACGCGTGCATTGAAAGTTTCGAATCCCAAACGTAAACAATGTCTTAGATTTAGACAATTTGTAGTACTAACGATTTGTTCGTTTGTTTTTTTTACAGATAAAATTCATTTATGCATTCCTTCCTGCGGAGCTTCAAAACTGTGCGTTAAAGTACCACACAATTACCACTCTCTATTTCCTGGTTTACCCTTTTCTAGTAACCCCCTTTTGTACTCTTTACTTTCATCGGGCTCTAATAACCCTCTTTCAAGTTTTCCATACTTAGCTGGTCTTGGTGGCCTTAACGGCCTTGGTGGTCTTTCCAGCATTGGCGGTCTTGGCGGCTATGGCGGCCTTGGTGGATATGGCGGCTTTGGAAACAAACTGTGTAACTGCATTCCAATAAACCCTTTTGACTTTGCTTCGAACATTCAAAATCTTCAACCCCGTTTATGCTTTCCCTTGAGGACAGGACATAGTGGGGTACACCAACCACCACCTCCACCTCCACCAGTAGGGCCAGGATCACCTGGAGGTTATGGTGGTGCGCCACACGGAGGATACGGTGGTGCGCCACACGGAGGATATGGTGGTGCGCCAAATGGTGGATACGGTGGTGCGCCAAACGGAGGATACGGTGGTGCGCCAAACGGAGGATACGGTGGTGCGCCAAACGGAGGATATGGTGGTGTGCCAAACGGAGGATACGGTGGTGCGCCAAACGGAGGATATGGTGGTGCGCCAAATGGAGGTTATGGGGGAGGACCATACACCGGATACGGAGGATCACCGTACGGAGGTTACGGACTTACCCCAAACGGAGGCAATGGAGGTGGACCATACAATGTATACCCAGGAGCTCCTAATGCAGGTTCGAACCAAGGTGAACGCAATGTACTTTCTTTTGTAAGGATGATAAACCTACAAGCGAATTTTGTTCGAAGATTAAAAATTCTTGTTATGTGATGCTTTGGATTTTGCAGTGATACTGTTCGCATGTGTATTTTCTATGCTCCTTATTACTGATTGATGAGAAGTTTGTTTTTATCTCCTTATTAAGCAAAGGTGGACTGCCTTGAAAATCCTTTGATTACAATGTATTTCTGTTGATACAGTTCGGCTGAATCAGTTTTTCGTATTCTGAAAATTATAATAGTACATATTTGATGTGGTATTTAAACATCTGAATTTGCGTTTCTGATCAAAATAACCGACAGCTACATGATTTCACTTATGGTTGCTGGGGTAATGTCTCCCATTATTCATCGCTTGATCATAGGTTGCCGTTACTGTACAATATGTTTTCAAAAATTTGCATTTTACTTCAAACCTCTTCTTTTAAAAGGTGTCACCAGACAAAATTGCAACCCTGTATGTGGCAGTCATGCTTCATGCATCTACATTCCAATGTATTCAAGATTTCAATGCCAGTGCGACAGTGGATATCAAGGAAACCCAACCTCTGGATGCGTTTTATCACCAGGTAAAAAAAGTTCGACTCACGGGATAGGGTCCGGGATATGCTAAATAACGAGACACAGTAAATAATACAGCTTCCAAAAGTGATGCACATTTGTCCCTGACTCTGACAATTAGCTTGAGCAAAGTTTCACGGCTAAGGCTAGCTTGGAACAAAGTGTTTTGACTTGCCTGACCATTGCATTCTACAATTTGTCAGTGGGATGAATCATGAGCAAATGGATGAATTGTTTGGTGAAATGTGACATTGCAAGGAAAATGACAAAGTAATTGGCTTTAATCAAAATAATTTGATAAAGTTCAGCGGTATGAATTAACAGGGATCATGTTCTTCCTGGTGTGAACGTTGTGAAACCGATTAAAGTTGTCGATACCGCATGCAGTGGCGTAGCAAGGGGAGGCCCTGGGGACTCCGGGCACCGGGCGGCACCTTCTGGGGACGGAAATTTGTTGAATAAAGTTAATTTTGAAAGTAGTTTGAAAATTCTAACTCTTCTATATTCGTTTTAAAAATCTTTAAAATTTGAAAAGTTCTAACTCTTCAGTTTTTGTGTTTCGAAGCCTTAAATTGGTAGGCTAGCCTAAAAACAAGGAAATGTGGTTGTAATATGAGCAAATTCATTAAATATTTACTCAAAGGTTTGGCTCAAATTCAGTGTGCTAAAGTGCCCCAGTATTTGTTTATCTTGAAAGCAGGGTCTTTTTAACCTACAGTACCGTACTTACTTGGGGGCAATTGTCCTCAGCGCCTACACCTTCCTCTCCAAAAAAGATACTTCCCCCTACCCCTGTCAAAAGTCTTTTGAACAAACGACAGAGATGACATTCGACCGCAGACTAGCAAACATTACTGATCCGATATTTCAAAGTCTCTGTTGCCCATCCACTCAAAATCTGAGAAAAAAGACCCTGCATGAAATCACGGTAAATTATCAAGGCTGGTTTAATCCTTGCTCTCTTATCGTTCGATCCTTAGCAACACCCCAACAGCACATATTCACCTAACTTGACACCCATCGGCACTAGAGATCAAAGGTGTACAAGCAGGTAATTTTTTGGGGGTGCAAAAGATATTTTACCCGAATTTCCAAAAATATTGCGCCACGAGCAAGTGCCTTTTTAAGCCTTTTATTAATTCCAGGAGAATTAAACCATAACTGAAATGTGAAGTGAACAATTAAAAATTATTTACAATTACACCACTGATGTCATATGTCATATTATTACCGGGGATACATGGACGCTTAGGGGTTCACGGATAGATTTTTAGGGGTCCATGACCTTTGTATATATACAATGAAAGCAAAAATAACGAAGCATCAAACTACCCGTCATGGTGGTCTAGTTTAGTTTGCGAAAAGCAGCGAATCGAGCACAACTCTAGAATCCAGGGTACAGGGTAACACGAGATCTGGTACATATGAACCAACACATGTTTATTCACTTTATCAAAGGTATGCAAGTTGCAATCATCCCACCCTCAGCAACGCTTTTTACACACAATTCCATTCGTTAGCTATGCAACATTATCAATATTTTACGTAATAGGTTCCACGAAACGTTCATGATTTTTTCCAGGAAACATTCATGAAGCTTCCATGAAACATTCACACACGCGCAAAGCGGATGATTATAGCCTTTTGCAGGAGAGATCACTTGTACGAAACAATGGCATAGCCTACTACATGGAGTATATGTACTTTCTTTAGTTACAGGCGGGGATACTGCACGAAATATTGACATACATATATGTTTACATCTGCAAAGTAGGTCTGCCGCCATCATTTTTCTTAACTTTTTCGTTTGACCTCCTGGAATGAGTAAATGATTAAATTTTAGCGGCTAACCGGAGACTAAGAGCCAGCAGGAAAGAACACTTGAAATACTGTATGTCGGGTCCATATATGCATATGGAAACAATGCAGAAAAATCGGAAGAGTATGGTGAGAAAGGTGGCGACAAGATAAAATAGCAAGACTTATAATCGGCAATGAAAAACAAAACCCATTTCAGTTTGTGAGTGTTTGACTGTGATATTCAACTTGCTTTGTTTTTCCATATAACTGTAATAAGCACGAAAAATATCTTCTTTCCTTTTAAATTCTTGTAAGCCAATTTTAGGGGTGGAAAGGGCGGCACTTTTATGGTCGACCCCAGGCGGTACTCAGCCTCGCTACGCCACTGAGTCTGCATGTCATGGATTTATAATAAAGTACAATTACCATTGCTATCACCAAAGGTCTGCCAGGCCCGTAACCAGGGGGCGCAGGGGAGGCGAAACCCCCTAGAAAAATTTTCGCCCCTTTGGAAAAATGTGTTGGACATAGTTTTAAAATATTGGACATAGTTCAAAAAATTTGAAACCAACTTGGAAAACTCTTTGTCCCTCCTGGTGCCCCAAGGCCAAGCTGGTTACGGGCCTGAGGCCTGGTACGAAATGTAAGTTTTAAACCAATGTCGTAAGATATCCTGAAGTTTCAAACGTTTTTTCGCAATAAATATTTAAGCAAATTATTCTTTACGCTACAGTGTTAGGACGTTTTTACCATGACCACCAGGATCATGATTTTTTTCACTCCATTTCTACCACATACGAAAAGGTGTTGGGGCACTAGTCACGAAACTTGTAAAAATGAACTCGATTTTATAGTGATCGATATAATCGTATCATTACAGTACAACTGAGAAAAATTGTTTGTTGACATCTACAGGATATGAGTTAGTGAAGCAAAACAATTGCACCGACATGTTGGGCCAAACAACTTCTAATGACCTTTGTCAATATTTGCTTTAATTCTAAATTAGGAAAAACGTTTATTCGTTGCAGTTCATAGCTGGCGGACATTTTTTGCAAAATTAAATGTTTCCAGAAGTATGTGACTTTTCAAAGACCATTGTATATGATTTTTGAAACCTGGTATTATTGCTTCCAGTCACTCTGCTTCTCCATAGACGAGCAAAACGTAGTTTACGGTAATTGCCAGTATCCACGCATTCAAAAACTCTGGATATTTGTTAACCAAACCTGCTTAAAACCTTGCATTTGAATTGATAGACGAAAGCATCTATTTTAACTTTGTTTTGAGTAAATTAACTAATTTTGCGAGTACTGACCGTTCCTGAAACTTAGCCACCAGACGCTTTTCGAATAAAGTTGAAACGCGCAACGTTTGATTGGATCTTATAGTTCATAGATTAGTTTCCTAATTCCTGAGCAATCGAACGCTTCGTATAGTGGTTCGTCCTTCACATAAAACAAGAATGGCCTCAAAAACACACAAGTGACCGCAAATTAATTGATGATTACCTTTGTAATTGCTTTCGAAGGCACCAAGTGGTGCCTACAATTTTTAATAAAGTCTGCAAAAGCGCGCTTCAGTTATTCAGGCGACGTATATGCTATAGGTTCATCAGGCAACTGCTACCCCCCTTGTCCTCTGCATGCCACGTGCCAGAGTGGAACGTTGGGACCAAATTCCTTGTGTGTATGTCCTGATGGCTCTGTTCCAGAGTTCGGGCAGGAATGCAATGCTGCGTAGAAGGTAATAAAAATTGCGTAATGGCCTATGGACGATATTTTTGTAGCAGCAAAATGCGGGCAGCATGACCAACGAATTTTCTATTTAGTGCAAATATACGCTGCAATGGTTAATTTTATCATTTCTATTCCAAAGGTAATTGACTAAAAGAACCAGGAAATTTTAAGAACGTTTTGCAAATACTTCGACATTAGACGTTTTTCCAGATTGCCTTCACAAATTGATAAAATTTCAATAGTTTCTTTGTTTATAGAAATCTACTCATCATCATTAAACGGCGCGCTTTGTCTAGGCCAGGGGTCAACAACCTTTTTGAAACTGCGAGCTACTTCTTGCATACCGATTAATGCGAAGGGCAACTACTTTGATACACACACCTGAAATAAAAATTTTGTTCAATTTACCTTCAATTATTTTAGTATTGACATTCGTTAATGTGAAGACATTGACCATGCTAATGTCATTTTCAGAACAGGCCTACGGGCGACCTACATGGTCCTTGCGGGCGACCTGGTGCCCGCGGGCAACACGTTGGTGACCCCTGGTCTAGGCAATTATTTCTGGTATGCAGAAGTGTGCAGCGGGGTGTGAAAGCGTGGGCATCCAAAGAGTGAAATTACAAAAATATAATTTTATTACAAATTTCGCTGCTGTAACTGTACGCTTGTATTTATTGTAAGGCTGCAAGCTACTAACGCACGTTGCGTGGATCTGATGAAACCTGCCTGAGGCGGCATGCAAATATATGTTAAGTAACCGAAGATTGAGATGAAGCACAGCCGATGTTATCTTAATGATACTACACCCCATCTCTCTTCCCCCTTTTTAGACTGGCTAATTCCTGCTATCTGGTATCGAACTGCGTAGCTGTACAATTTCAGATACTGTTTATAATAGAAAAATCATCAATACCTCTTATCATGTCTCGCAAGTGATACCTCATTTTGGTTGGCCTCTATCATACTTATTTGCATACATAAATTTCTTATCTAGTTCCTCAATGCATACCCAACACTAGAAGGATCTTACTTATAAAGATATGCCTCAGGCTCACAGAATAAAACTAATTATTAAAGACTAACACATTAAAAAATACTCTTTACAATATTTTTAATTTGATTTTTCGAGGCTTGTTTGTTTGTCAACACTAGTTTTACGTATTTCAAATGCCTGTATTTCTCACCTGGCTTAATACTAAACTAGAATTTGGTAGGGGGCATACAACAACACATTTGCCCCGGGCATCACCAGACCTCTGTACGCCCTTGTTCGTATGTTGCCAAATATATGACAAGGTAAATCCCATTTTAAAATTTTTCGAAGGAAGCTGTGAAAACTGATTCCTCCAGGATGAATGCTAAGCGGGTTAAACTGAAGTTTCCTAAATGTTTATCTTCCAAATAACAGCGCATGTTGTTACAGTGCATATACAACTCAATTTATAGTCACCTAAGGGATGAAATAAGCTTTAACCGAAATGATACAGCATTTGTATAGATTAGCAATTTGCACCCGCTGATGGTTTCCGTATATCAATCCGTAGAATAGCCAGTTCTACATAACAGAAAATTACTATTGGAGACAAAACATTTTTGTATTTAAAGTAGTTTTGTGTCTGTGAACCCGTACAAAGCAAAGGTCTAATGCTGGCAACAGACGAAAAACTCTAAATTTGTTAATACCAGCGATCCCAGCTAAAAAATATAGAAAACATGTGNAGAAACACACATACATCTGAAAACTGATGAAATTCTGTTTAGAAGAGATCACGGGATCAGTATAAATATATNATCAGACTGACGTCACACTTAGGGAACAAGTAACACAGGCCCANAGGAAAAANTCAAAACACTACTGAATTTACGAGCTAAAACACACTGATCTTTCGTNTTATCCTCCTATAANTATATCCTTCATATTTTCTCTTCTTTTTTCAAAGGTGTAAGTGACACCTTAATTGTGAAAAATATTTGTTGTAATAACCGTTTACACTGCATATGAAATCGGTGGTTGTGATTTTTTGAATTGCGAGCCGATCGTCTTGCGTTTACTGTGATAAAAGAATCTGTGAGGCACACTCACCGACCCTTAGGTTCAGGTTCCGATTCGTTTGAAGCAATGCCTCCCAATCTGGGTTTTATGCGCCTTACAAGAAAAATTGGTAGAAAAGTTTATGGGTTTCATGAATCTTTTGTGAAATGGCGTTATTGGATTTGACGATGAATTTCATACGTATTTACAAACACCTTTTCTGCAAGATTGATAGATAGTCGCTCTTAGTTTGACCATGATTTTTGCTTACACGCTCAATTACATGTTAGAAAATGTATTATACATGATTAACGCATGTTGTTTGAAACTGTTTCCGTTGATTGTTCCTGAAAACACTTTTTGATTTACAACTTGGAATTGAAAAGAGACAGTATCTACAACAGTTGAACATCACTTTTAGCCCAATGTTTTCACATCACGCAGTAATGCCTATTCCATTTGACCAGCAAACTATACTAAAGTTTTTAACCAGTGTTGACTATTTATACGTACAACAGTGAAGGTTGGCCGCTCTTTACTCCGTCGTTTTTTGTTGCAGTATATGGAAAGTAAAAAAACCTTGCCCATCACCGTATCTTCATCTACAATTCATCCATAAACTACCAAAGATGGTACCATCGCTTGCCAACAGGTTCATTTTATGAACCGCTGGTATCAATTGCATGGATGACCGAAGAAACTGCACTTATGAACACTGATTACCATTCATCCACTGACACGGCCGCTTCTTTGTGTGTTTTATGCGTCTTATGTCTTTATTATGCTGTGTACAAAAAATTATCCTGATTTTCATTTTGTTGGCGATTGAATAATGAAATCTTTTCAAAGCTTCATTTTGGGTATGAAATTATGGTGGTTAAAGAATTGAATTTACAGAGTAGGAAGCGAAACTTTTTTGTTTTCACCCTAAATTTGGAAAAGGCGCAGTCTTACTTGTGCATTGACAAAATGTTTTGGATTATTCATACGAAATCTCAAACAAATTGTCGGTGCGCTACTTTCGAAAACATTTGAAAGTGCGGAACAAAATCAAAGATTTTTCTTTCCTGAAAATTCCATAATTTTTTGTCGATCGCAACACAGTCCCGTCGCCACGGGGAGGTTTTGGTGGACTTAGCCCCCCCAAACAAAGCTCCAAGCCCCCCAAATTGAAACGTGAAACATTATAAATAGGTGGAAGTTTGGTTAATTTTATAACGTCAAGCCCCCGCAGCACAAGCGCAAAGCCCCCCGCAGAACTTCAAAGCCCCCCTATTGAAAATTTTCTGGCGACGGTTCTGTCGCAACAGCCACAAAGTGAAGGTAATGATGCCGTGCTTTTCTTTGCCGACAGGTAGTGCGAAAACTAAAGCCCACTGCGCCCAGGCCGCGGTTTTGAACAGCAGAGCCAATTTCTCTCTAATTCACTGTGCCACTATCCTTGGCTGCTTCAAATCAGGTGTAAGGCCAGGAAGGCAGAATCAGGAAAAGAGCAAAAGGGGTGTTACCAGGGATCAGTCTGAATGTTTGAAAAATAGAAATGTTGATGTGCTCGTTATGAATATTGCCAGGAAAAGAAATGTCTTTGAAGCTTCCATCTCAAGATTCTAACTCTCACTTTTCGTTAATGAATTTTCTTGCTCTCGTCTCGACCGAAATGTCCTGTGACCGAAATGGCCCAGACCGAAACGGCCAGACCAGGCCCGACGCCAGGATTTAGCAGCGGGTGGAAGCCAAAACCAGAAAGGGGGCCACATTTTTAAAATACCGTATTGGATGTATGCAGCAACCAGGGGGCCAAACGTGAAATGAGGGGAACATATTTCAAATGGGGGGCCGGGCACCACTGGTCCCCCGCTGGCGACAGCCCTGGGCCAGACCAATCGGCCTGATCGGTTCAGCCAGACTGAAAACTCGCGTACCCAAAGATGAGTTCGTGACAGTAGCAGAGTGAGACTGGTCGAGCGGGGGAATCTCTATTGTTGTTATGCCGAGGGTCGACTGTTCGACTCGCTATTTGGTTGATTCATGTTGACGCGTTATGTTTGGTAATAGATGTATTACTGGAGTAGGATTATGAAATTTTTATTATAAAAATGCATGCAAACTTTTAATCTGCTTCAAACAGAATTACCTATGGTAGGAAATAAAAAGCCAACTCAGGCGTATGGCTTGATATTTAGAAAGTCATGGAAATTTTAGAGGTTTTCAATTTTAGTCATTGTTATAAAATTAGCCTGCAAACATGTATCATTTTTAATTGCTTGTGGACTATGGGTCAATTGGAAACTGTTTTCCGGTAAGATATTAATGTTGTATTATGCTGAAAAAATGATATGAACTCTCGCCACCAATGTTCCCTCTAATGTGCGCAACTCCGCAAATGCGCAATACCACCAGACCATCTGTACCGTGAAATCTCATTCTTGTGCACTTGCAACATTCCAAATTTAATTTCGTATACACAGTATATCGCATAGCCCTTTTACCGCTTCAAACGATTCACCGATTGTGTGTCTGCATGGTTCAAGAATTGCATGCTCACTAAGACAAACATGTGCTCAATACAAAGTTTTATCAGAGGGAACCCTGCTCGCCACGCAAAAACTTGTTAACAAAGTCATTTATTCAGATGTGGTGTAAGCCTACAGAAGCCGGAGTGTAGGATGTAGGAGTGGCTTCCGGCCGGAGTCTGAACGAATTTCGAAAACAGGATAACCCGGAGTCGGAGTGGAGCCGAAGTCATTTTTTGAACATATTTTGAATAGGTGATAGCATTCAACTAGGAGTTTAAGTAGGAGTCGGAGAGCAAAAATTCAAAATGTTTTGGAGTCGCAGCGGAATCAGAGTATATTCAGCCAAAGCAGGAGTGGAGTCACAAAGTTTAGAGTCTAAACTTTAGACTCTGTACACCACTGCCATCCACACTCTCCAGCCAAATATGCAACAGAAGTCAGCACGTTTCTTTAGCTATATTTTTTCAAATTATTGCGCCAGCGCGAGTCAAAACATGCGCTTAAAATGTTTTTCTTGGTGGGTATTAATGACAATGATCCCTTTGATAACAGCTTCTCGTTTTACCGCAACCCAAATATGTATTTTAAAAATTCATACGTTATGCAGCGACACTGCGGGGAGTGATTCAAAATCTACGTCAAGAATATATACACTTTTTTCCGAAACCGCGAGAAAACGGGCACAGCAAAACTTTGAACAAATTCCTTCATATCAACGACACATTGGTAACCTATATAGTTATACAAAGTCTTCGGTGATGTAATCACAACGTTCAGCGTTAAATGGCTGTACTGAAGTATGTAGTGAGTGCTTGCTTACACTTCTCAAATCAAGTTAAAGTCTGCAGTTTTTTCTTTTTTGATAATTTATCACAGGGAAGTGAATCAAATCTTTTAAAACAATAATTGTTCGGCAGGATATTTGAGCAAATCCAGCAAGCTAGCTTTACTATTGTACGTGCATCAAAGCTGTGTTCACACTTGCCCATCAAAAAAGGTGCGATAGTTTAACAACAAAATCGCGCTGGAAAATTTCTGATACTCGTCACTTTCACAAATCTTAGTAACAACCAAGAAGTTTATCACAGCAATGTGAACCATTTCTGATGAAAATAAAGGACAACTCAGTGAAATGCCTTTACAATGTATTGGACATCACCATTCATAAGCATCGCTAATCCTTCGACTTTAAGGCTGGTNTACACCAGGGNTGTGGAAGCGGCTATTTCGCCAACCGCTTCCGCTTCCAATAGAGCCTGGACTCTGTCAGAGCCTNGACGCTAACAGAGCCTGGGCTCCATCTCATCTATGAACTTGCTGACAAGCATGACTATCAAAACCAGCAGCTTACGATTTACAAGGGCACATTACTAGTTAAAATAATCGCATAAGTTAGTATCTGTCAGCACGGTACTGCTACTCTGCTCTTAACCCTTTAGAAAACTACCCAGAAAACTATCTTCAACACATATCAATACAAACAGCACTTACAATAACCTGACCTTAGCCTAACAAATAAGAAGCTAAATTGCATAGCGTACCGTTTAAGGTAGTGTTCTCAAACTTTTGTGCACGTTGACCCCCAATTAAAGTAGGCTATACAATTTTCTGTAGACCCCGTGGCCTAGCCCAACAGTTACTAATAAAATAAAAGTATGTGTTAAAATAAATTTGAGTGCTTTTTACTTGAAATACATGATAAAATAGTACACCATCCGAATATATGCTCAGAACTTAGGGGCATTCAGTGACCCCATTCGTCCCCGTAACTATTTATCGACCCCTTGTATGGCCCAATTGACCCCTGAGGGTCGATATCGACCACTTTGAGAACCACTGGTTTAAGGTTTCTTCAAAGCGCATTGATTGTCACACATTATTACGTCATAATAAAGCTTTGAGCAAAAATTAAGGACGCAAGGTTTTGGACAAACTTTTTACATCTGCTAAAAGCTTTTTAGACTGAGTTGGCAAACACATATGTGCGGTAATATCTAAGTTAAGTTTGCAGAAGTTTAAGTTCGCATCCCAGTTA
>JGI24158J21664_10006930_pt1 | contig 14995 bp, 13 predicted proteins | sample Ectturendosymbi3_FD_21664 | JGI IMG/M metagenome (IMG submission 21664) | reverse complement strand
AGTGAGGAACGCCTTGTACAAGAAGCCGCTTGTGAATGTGAGTGGCTGCTGTGTCGGCTTGAAAGGCGATTTGGCGTTGCCGAAACATTTCTTTGCTGACCAAGCCGTTTTTTGACACTTCGAGCACTTCGTTTTTGTACTGTTGGCAATTAAATTTTCAGCGTAGTTGTCATGGAAACTTCCCAGCGGCCACTGCTGTGTTTTCGCGCGAAATTGGTCGTAACTTTCCTGTCGGCAAAAATCCCGCCGACCCATTTTCGATAGAATAGAGTGGACACAAAATCAAGCGACATAAGTCTCGATTGATGTAGCAGCGCATCAACCGAAGGCTTCTTGTAACATCTCGCAGCATTCAGTCTGTAAATCGTCGAGCACAAGTTTCAACTTACACCGGGTGAGTAGTAGCTACTCGCGATTGCTGTCATTGCAGCGCAGCATGAGCGCCGTCGTTCCCGACGACGGGAAATACCCGAAGCAGGTCAGCGAACGTTACGAAGTGGGCGAGGCGATCGGCGACGGGAACTTCGCAGTCGTGCATGAATGCGTCGAGCGAATGACCGGCAGCAAGTTCGCACTCAAGATAATCGACAAAACGAAATGCCTTGGAAAGGTGGCCCACTGTTTTTCTCTGCGTGCACGTTTGCTGAGCTTGGTGTGGCGAAAGGTGCCTTGTTGTAAATACTGTAGTAATTCCTTTTGTAATCTAGTCAAGCGAGGCACCCCTCAGGTTTGGAGGTAGAACGAATGCTTAAGATCCAAGCCGAACGGCTGAGCGATATTCCGCGACTTTGTGTTTGTTTAAATCATCAACGACAGCAGAGTCTCAATTCCGTTGTGATAGTTATTTCTTCTTCTTTTTACCGAGGTACCCGCATTTGCAAAAGTAAACAGATTACCACTGCCTAAAAACTTGTCACGCTTACCTGTATTCTTTTAAAAGTTAAAAATTGGTTCGTGTTTTGATTGAGTACAGGGCTAATTTTCGGACCGGTGCGTTAAAAGCACGAGTAGATCCACACTCACCACTCCCTCCGCCCTCCTGATATGCCAGGGCGTTTGACAGATGGTCTGCAGGCAGCACGATCGGCTCTGCTCCACGCGAGGTCACATCTCACACCACATCTTGCGCACATCAGCACGCGAACTGTATTTGTTGATTCTTAGCGCTTGTGGTATTAGCCGGCATAAAGTTTTTGCTTTTAGCCACAATCGGTCGTCTGTGCTAATGGAAGCACCATCTGTCGTGTTGTACGTGCAAACTCCTACCTGTCGCCACAAATTTAACATGCTTCCATTTGATTCTACGCAATGAGTATGTTTAAGTCTCAAGTGCCCTGAAAGCCACTCCTCGAGTTGATGATCCGACACCATGTTGATTGCAGCAGTGAGCAAAAGGTGTGCGCCGTAGTCAAGCCGTGCTGATGGTTGCTGCTATCAAGCAGCGCATTTGTTTCAACGGTGTCGTTTTTCTCGTCAGACCACGCTTTGTCCAGTTCAGCGCGAGCGAGGTCTTATGACTGGGTAGTGAGCAATGCGCACCTGCGCTCCGCGGTGTCGTCGTGCAGCGTCACATTCGCGGCAGGATTCCCCTTGTTGCTCGCAAGCGCTTTCACGAGCAACAATTGAAACAATGGTGGTAATTTAATTCCCGCTGCCACACTTCGCCGACACATACACACACACGTGCTGGACCTGAGCTGTGCGAAGCAACAGCGCATAAGCTTATTTGTTTTGTCGGTTCCTTGAGAAAAAAAAGCACTTTTCTTTGTTATTTGTTAAAGCAGAGACAGTCTTCCAGATCTTAGTTTCACACATACGCTGGTTGGTATTATCCCCGTGGTCAATGCATTTCGAAGTCATTGGCCAGACACATAAGGCTTTGATGGCCTGCGTCTTACGGTGGCTGGGCGCAGAAGGAACTGTAGGTTGCTCCACGAAACTTTTGCTTTGGCAAATGGAACATGTAACGCATCACGACCTGTAAAGGTGGTTGGTGACAATCACAGCTTCGAAGCCAAGGGTCGACTGTGCAAGAACACCTGAAAGTTAAAACGGCGGTTCTTTCATTAGCGCATCTCACGTAGTTAAATTTTAGATAAACGTCACAGTAGCCTGGTTGTAATGCAACAATGTCACAGACACGTGATCGTTCCGCTTCCGAACCCCTGGGAAATCTGAACTTGCTTGCATAATTCCACGTTAGAGTCGTTGTAGATCTGCTTGCTGGCGTGCGTTATTCGTTTCAAAAAATTAGTTTGTATTGTTGCAGGAACACATTATTTTGAACGAGGTGTCCATTCTGAGGCGCATAAAGCACCCGAACATCGTGCAACTCATCCAAGAGTTCGACAGCAAGCGCGATCTCTACCTCGTAATGGAACTTGTGAACGTGAGTTATTATCGGATCCGTTCTTTGGCTGTGTCCGTTTTCGCTGCAGGCTGCGCTGAAAAAGTACTTTGTTTTCAGTTTGATTCACGAGCGTTTTGGAGTATGTGTCCTTAAGTTTTTCCGGACTCCTCATCACTCCACTTAATGCCATGATAGCATATGCAAATAGACCGACAGCTCGCTTGACGACCTTGTAAGACTTCCTGTCCAGACATCCTGGGTAGAGTTAGTCGCTGTAGTTGACAGCGAAACGTTGTCGCTTGCCGTGGGTCATGTAGTTGAAAATAAGTAGAAGAAACTCAAGTGCCAATTAAAGTTGACGGCTTTTATTAGCTGTCGTCTGTTACAGATGAGGGTCTATTTAAACTGTCATGGCGTAAGCCGCATTTACATCTTATCTTCAACGGAATGTAATTCTGTGTCCAAAACCCAGTTGTATGGTTGGTCGAGGCTTTCCTGACCTCACTGTTGTTGTTGTTGTTGTTGTTGGCACTTGACAACCGTCACCAGGGAGGCGACCTCTTCGACGCCATCTCGTCGGCCTCGCGCTACACCGAACGGGACGCGAGCGGCATGCTGCACAACCTGGCCAGCGCCCTCGCCCACCTTCACAAGCTGCGCATCGCCCACCGCGACATCAAGCCCGAGAACTTGCTGGTGAGTGACGTGCAGCGAGATGTCCCGCGACGAGAACACGGCAGCCGCGAGCGCGACTGGCATCTGACAGTCAGCGTCGCAACTGCACCTGTTCGACCTTGCTGGTAAATGTCTCTAATGCGCAGCAGGCCGGCCGACCTTGTGAATTATGAATGAACCGCGCGGCGCTGAAACATCTGTGCGTTTCAAGCTATCTTCCCTTAAAACTGTCGATTCCTGCTGTTAAAGAATGCTTCGTTTTAAACCTTCATTTGCTTCTCAGAGTTTATTGTCAGCATGACGCGGTGTCTTGTGCTGGTGTTAAAATTTACAGTGTTAATATCAGTGTTGTGTTTTTTCCCCACCGGCTCCAGCTCCGATTCCTCCATTGACGACTGTGTGCCTGGAAAGCACCTCGCAAGTTTCTTCCCCTTATTTTCCAGGTATGCGAATACCAAGATGGCAGCAAAGCGCTGAAGCTGGCCGACTTCGGCCTGGCCACCACCGTAAATGGCCTGCTGTACACTGTTTGCGGGACCCCCACATACGTTGCGCCAGAGATCATCGCTCAAACGGGGTAAGGGGTTATTTCGATTTGCTCGTGTGCTTGTCATGGCCGAAACTTGCCAGCTCTTCATGTACAGTTTGATTTCAATTCACCACTTCAGGATTTAATTTTTCAGCGCATTATAGGCGCGAAGTAGGTGTGTGCGGTGTTTTAGGTTTTCATTTTCGTGTCAGTTTATAGTTAATTTGGTGGCAGCATTTTTTCGCGTCAAGTTTCGATAAACCATGATGTTCGTTGAACTCGTAAACCGGTAGCGAGAGGGTGAACTCAACTATAGAATTTAGAGTTGGTCTGTCAGAAAAGTTAATGCGAGGAAAGTTGAAGAAACAAAGCAAATTTGGACAAAAACAGTTTGAATACTGTTGGAGTTTCTAAATAAAAATGTTACAATTAACCAATTGCCACGTTTTGTTTTAGTTGGTGGCATTTCTGGTGTCATTTTCAAGTGCAAACCTTCAGGGCTGATCAGATTTTGCAGGGTCAACATCAACCAGATCTTTTTGTCTCTTGCGGCCTCACCGGACCGGATTCTTTCGGAGCCAATAATTTTTCTTATGAAACAAGGAAAAATTGCCCGGTGATTAGGTTTTAAATTTTCGTAAAAATTTGCTGATCTTCCCAGCCCCGCCATTCCCCACGCGCATGGACTTCATCAAAACGTTTCCAATCCTGTTACGTGCAAATGCTGTACAACAGCAGCCTGTGTTCGATCATTGCAGCAAAGTTGTACCTTAGTTCAGGGCAATAGGGTAGGTAAATAAAGTCCATTGAAGCGAGGGCACGTATAATTCCATGTTTTGTTTGGAATCAAAACCTGGGTGCTTTGTTTCTGGCTACTTCGGCTCAGTTCAGTTGATTTAGCATCTTGAGCTCAGGGATCAGGATGCAGGGACAGGTAGCGACGAACACAGCTCTCATTGGGTATTTCAATTTTGAATGCATTTTTTAAATTTACACAATATGTTTCTAAATTCAAATCCCCTTCATGCCGGTAATACAAAACTCACAGTTCAAATGACTTTTTATTACAGCGTAGGTATATGGTATTGTTCGTTGCTGCCAGTTACTAGTTTCATATCACGAAAAATCTTACCTGAAACAGTCGAGCACGGCTTGACAGCGTGCTGCCCACTCACTTATCTTTGTTCTCGTGCTCGCAGACAGACCCCCTTTTCCCGTTTTGATGAAAATGTTTTGAAGCTTTCTCTTTCCAAACGTAGAAAGTTCTTGAAAAAGCCGTTGCTGGGTCGCGTATCCCAACCCACCTACCCACCCATGGCAGCTCATAAATAAAGCATCAGGTCGGTGCGTCGACATCTCGCAGCGAATCGACCGTCGCGCGGCCCGGGCTCGAAAATGCTTCGCAGTGTTTCGTGCGCCTTTGCATTTTTGCACTCACTGGGTACCTATCAAACAACACAGCAGAACCGTCGCCAGAAAGTCTTCAACAGGGGGCTTGACATTACAAAATTGACAAAACTCCACTAATTTACAGTGTTTCATATTTCAATTTGTGGGGAGCTTGGAGCATTGTTTGGGGAGGCTTAGCCCACAAAATCCCCCCGTGGCGACGGGACTGCAACACAGCTGGGGACAGAGCTTCTGCTGTACCAGGATTCTGGCCTCGCCCCTTCCTGTATCGCAACCAGTGCAAATAAACGAGTTGTGGTGCTGTACCCGCACGACTATTTCAACATTACGGATTGGGCGGGTGCTGCAAAGTAGTGTTGCTGTACCCGCCCAATTGGACACGTTGTAATAATCTACAGTTGCAGTGTTGAAATCGCATTGATCTCCAGCCTTCAGTAGTGCTGGTCACAATATATCAGGACAACACCCTCGCGTACCTTTTTCTTGAGCCCGTCATGAATTTTCGCAGGTACGGCGTTAAAGTGGATGTCTGGGCGGCGGGCGTCATCACCTACATCCTCCTGTGCGGCTACCCGCCTTTCCGCTCCGAAACGAACTCGCAGGAGGAACTTTTCGATGCCATACTCGCCAGCGAACTCACTTTCCCTCGCGAGCACTGGGACCATATCTCCGACTCGGCCCGGGACCTGATTTGCGGGGCTCTGACCCTCGACGCGAACCAGCGCTTGTCGGCCAGCGACGTCCTGCGCCACCCCTGGGTTGCGGTTCGTACAGCTCGCAAGTGCCTGCTAAGTGACCGTATGCGAATACTCGCCTGTTCTTCTTGCTTCATGGAAACCAAGGAGCTTTTAGGCATTTTGGTTTTGGCTTTTTGTGGACGAAAGAGTGGTGATGTGGATTTCAACTTTGCTCGCAAAGCTAATGAGCCCGGTTACTTCGAAACCGACGATACATTTATGCTATTCTTCAGTTTGATCAGGCCGCATTTTTTCAATGACATGATTTTTGGTTGCAGCAAAATTGCCCAGCAAAATTCAGTAACTTCCAAACAGTCTTTTCTTAACAATTTTTAAGAACAAGATTCGATCCACGAAGTGTGTCGGCTTGCTCCCCATCTGCGCCTTTGACGTCACAAAGCACAATTGTTAAGATTCAAACAAAGCAGAAAGCTCCTGTTTGTGTTGTGCTTGCATTTGTGTTTCTGTCGCGTAAACCGTGACCCGCGCATCTGATTCCTGTTTCTGTGCCGGTGTCTCACTGCCCCAGCATCCCTGTCTCCAGGCGGACGCAGCCCTGGACCGGGACATGAAGAAAACGGTGTCCAACAAGCTCTCGGCCATGCAACCGTGGACGCAACAATCCAACTCGCCGTCGAATCGCGGCAGACGCAAGCGCATCAACGTGGGAGCGAGAGTTTTGGCGGTACGTCGTGGCTCTGCATTGTCTATGCTGCGATTTTGTGACTGGATGTTGGTAAACGTTAACGCCTGTTGCATGTTGTTAAGTATGGGCGTAAATATTATAATCGCTTGACACAGCATTTGTGCGGAGTCACTCGTTTAGTTCCAGCTTCATGGGGGTTAAGTAGTTTCTCTTTTTGGAAAACAGTCGATCGCAATTTGCTACTGTACTTTTTGCTTTAGCTTGCTGTTTGTTTCGAACTTAAGAACCAAACTGAAATATTGTGAGTCCACCAATGTTTCAACCTGTCATGAAGGCGTTTCCCAGTTTCACTCTGCCTGTGGTCTGTCGAAGTTGGCTGCAACTATAAACAGTTAGTTGTGACCTAGAAACCGTTCTTCGAATCGAATCTTTTTTCGTTTCAGCGCATTTGATGTTTTTGTCTTTTCAGGTCTTTTGTTGTTGATGTTGTTTCTTTGCAAACCAACGTGCCGCGAAAAGCGCGGCGCGTCGTTTTTTGCTTGTTTCAGTGTAGATGTTGTGTTGTTCTGCGGATGAACTTGTAAACAAACGGCGGACACATTCTGCTTGTGACAATGCCTGGCTTACTCTCTTGCCATTGCTCAAATGCGTCCGCAGGCTCGGTCGTATTTCACAGCCTTCATACAACGTCAAGAATCACCTAACGCTTATTAACAAACCACGCATTCCTAACATTGACACGTAACAAGCGCCGCTTGTTTACGTCTTCCTCATCGTGCGCTTCGTAGCCGTGACGTAACAACCACCGTCTCTCAGCACGACACCTGACGGAAGCAACCGCTGGCGACGCAGCCGGGATATCAATGCAACCATTGGCCACAAAGAAAACGTGGGCATGGTGTGGAAAAGATGCACAAAAGCAGTTACTAATTTGCTTCTGTTTCAGGATTACTCGAGGAGATGACGTCACACAGGTGTGCGTCAGCACCTTGAAGGTATAGCGATGACTGATTGATTAAGTTAAAAGTGAACAAAGCGAGTGGTGGTTAATATTGGTTTCGGCAAAACACAGTCTTGTATATCACCCGTGAGGTCTGCTGTCCGTTTCTGTAGATTGGTTCATTGTAGCAAATGCGTTATTGGCATACCGCTGACATGCCATGTAGAATGCCGGCTTTTACGCGAACATTCCATAAAGTTAACGCCATTCTTGCCCGCGGTCGTAATTAACCGTTTTGGTAATTGAAAATATTCGTACTTCTGCACTTGGAACATCTTCAGCTAGCGGTAGCAACTGCATCAGAGTAAACAAAGAAAGCATGGTGCTACTCTGTCGTTGTACGGATACAGTAATAGTCACCCACTACCCAGTTCATAACTTAGCCGTTATCCAGCTTATTAACTGTGCAGTCGCTCGTACGTCATGTGTTTTACGTCACGTTTTTAATGACGTGAGCTTTGTGGCTATCACCACGGTATAGGAAATTCTCACTGTGTAGTGTAACAACGTAGTCCCATGCAGCTATCTTGCCGGTAGAATAGTGCACGCTCTTTGCAGTTACATATAAAGCTCGCTTGTAGCCTGTCTGTCTTGCGTGTGGCTATGCGTGGTATCGTGTTGTTTCGTCCTGTCTCACTGTGTATTTTCTATATCGCATCAATGAAAGCGGTGAGGTCAGAGAGTTCAGACTGCGAGAAAAGTGAGTTTGCATCCTATAGCCCTTTGTTAGGTCGCAGCACCAGCAGCACTGATGACGTGCAAGCGTTTGACGCGTACCCGGATGTGGATTAGGTCAGATGACTACGATGCGTAACAGTCTTTCCAACGCTGAAAGTTACATGTGCTACCTGAACTGGTGGTCATGTTGGTAAAAGCGTTGTAGTGGATAGCTTTTCAACTGTCCGGTCAGTTTACTTGCAGTGCTGCGCCGAGAGCTTGTACTTGGCCATCAAACGTATGGAAAAAAGCTGTGAGCCATTTACACAGGGACGGGCGAAACATTTCTCCCTGTGGCACGCGGAAGTGTGCCATGATAAGAACTTTCTATTTCGTTCCGCAACGCTCTCCTGTGCGGTTTGGTGCAGGCGCGTTAATTTTGTTGGCGCCCATTCCCTTCAGCATTGCATGGCATTGTTTTTTTATTATTTCTCAAAGCACGGTGTGTGGAACAATTGCCAGCAACAATGCCCGTGATCGACTTATGTGAAAGCTCGAGCGAGTCGAAGTGGGAGCTTTGAATGCGATTCGAATCCCGTCTGGCGACGAGTCGACCTCCGCGATTCGCTTCGGTTCCTAATCGTTTGGCGCGAAATTTCATTTTTTATCAATTGATGCAGCAGTAAAAATTTTGATTACAAAAAAAAAACATTGAAAGAAACAAATCGCAGTCTTTTACGAACAGCGCAAACATACAGTTTTCTATATGGCACACCGAATTTGCAAACATAGCTTTTATGAAGCTACAGACAAAATCGAGTGGTTATGATGCTTGCACCGTCGACCCTATTCACTTGCTGGGTCTACGAGACTTCATACACTGCTTTCGGTGTATTTGTGCCGATTATTGTGTTCTTCTAATTGGCATTTTTACCAAAGCGGAATCCTCACGAAAAGTTTTGAGTAGTTGCGCTTGTCGCTTCGCCTACTTTTATTACAACGCCTTGTACGACAGTGCCTTTTTTCTTGTAAAAGAGCTTTGGCTAGGTACACTCTATCGAATGCCTTCGTGCCTCACGTCATGGCGAAAATTTTCAGTATCGTTAAAATTTTCAGTATAGCATGGTCGCGTCGGTTTGCAAGGGTTAAAAAATCTATGCGATTGTTACCAACGAGATGAAGCCGACACTGCTTAGGTTGAAAGTTGGGAAATCTTTTCGTCAATCTTTGTTTAGGAGCCGATTCGAAATATTGAAATCGGAACTCCAACCACTGCTGTTAATCATGTTCGAGCTGACTGCTCATTTTCACTTTCTCTGCAGAAAACTTGTACAGTAATTCTGGGATGTCCGGATGTCCGAAAAACATTATTACAAAACTTTACCCCTTATTTCAAAACTTGGCTGATCATTTGCAGCAATATCACTCGTACTCATCTGCGTGTGCCAGACATTGTCCGCACTGTTTCTGTCTAAATTTTATAACCTAAAAAAGTAAAACAAAAATTACAAAATAGTTCCCATCAGCGGCATGCCGCAAGCTGATCCACCGATTGGAATCTCTGGCTTCATTACGCACGGAAATTTCAAGTTCATTAAGCAGCTTGTAAAATTACCGTAAGTGCAATGGCCTTCTTTTTTTCGAACGTCTTCTTGCACCGAACTGTCACGCGCCTATACCTCACTCATCACAAACTAGTAAACGCACCCGGCAAGGTGAGAGATATTCAGCAAGGGCGAATAGCCGACCACGCCGCAGGTGGTCACAGAGGATCAGCTTGTTAGACGTGTTTTTGATTATCCCATCAAAAGTCGTTTCGTTGCAGACCAGTACGACAGTGTTAATTGGTCAGGCAAAGATGAAACAACATCTTGATGCAAGCGAGAGAAAAAACAGCTGAGGGGAGCGGCAGAGAATCGTTTTTCCCGGCAAGCGAAGGAAGACATCTAGCTCGTAGCTGAAGTTCACCGTAGACCTGTATCGAGTTGAAACGACCAAACCCTCGCCTTTCCGTGCCCCACAAGTGTTTGGCGTCCATGACCAGATGAGCGCGCCGATCGCGGGCTCCAGCTACGTGGTGTGTTTACACGTTTTTTTCTTTGTGTTTGTTTGCAGCAAACTGCTTTGGACAAGAACGAGCAGCTGAAGCCTGTCACGAAATCCCATTCGCCTCGAGTGTGCGTCGAGATAGCCAGGCACGACGATACAGACGACGACGACGATGACTTTTAAGAAACATGCCGAAATACACAAAAAACACAACAAAAAATGCAGTATACAACAATAACTGTTTAATGTTTTTTCGAGTTTGCACAAGATAGAAATTGTATGTTAGTATCGTTAAAACGTGTTTGCAGGGCTTAAGATGATCATTTAATGCAGGAAGTTGCTATGGCCAGCTGATGATATTTGTTTTAGTCTTTTTTTAATGTTACTGGTTGCACGTTGCTCGATGTATTTTGTTCTGGTTGCCAGCCTGATTTCCTTAATCGCCTTCCTGAGATTCTCCCCGCTAGTTGGTCAAACAATAAGATATGCGTGTTAAGTTGTCGTTGTTAGTTGATCAACGTTCAACCGCTGTTAGGACGTCGTCTTCCTAAGACTTTAACTGTGTTCTTTTTTCCGCCGCTGGTGATTGCTTTAAGCAAAGTCAACGTACGTTTGCTGTACGTTGAAAAGGCGCTCCTTTTAATCTTTTTGAGTTTTTACGCTCTGCTGCTGCACGTTGTGACGTAGTCAAGTCCGCTGACGGTGCTTCAAATCCGACGCCCGCCCAAAAATATCACCAGATGAAGATTGCGGATTCGCCCGTACGCGTTCCTTTCGACCGACCTCCTCAAGCCGGACATATCGAGATCCGGAATGCCTTCATCTTAGCCAGTTGCGCTATTTCTCGTGCGCGGTAGACAATAGAAATCAAGCACATTTTAAACAACCACGTGTACTTTTTATTCGTTGATCCCACACCGCTAGCGCTCGTCAGCCAAGCCGGAGTTAAATTCCGAGAACATGTTTTCATCGCGGATCGCCAACGTGCGCAGGATTCCTTGAATTTTGTTCGTCAGTGAAAAAGCTTCTGTCCGCTTCTTTGACTCTCCTTCGTTGCGTCAAATTCCAAGACTCACTGCCCGCGCCATGTACCCTTCGGCATGTTTGGTAGGCGTGTGTGTGGGCGTTGGCCGTGGTATGGGTGTATCCAGTGTTAGTGTCATGTGTGTTTTTCATTCGCACAAGTTTTGTTACGTTTTATGTCCATGACTGTGAGTTGTGTTCGTTGATCAGTATTAATGCGCCCGGGAAAGCGACGTAAAGCTCCGAACTTACCTTTGCTGCTCCTGATACAACTAGATGTGCTATTGTTTGTTTTCTCGTTGACCTTAGTACGTTGCTTTGTCGTGCAATTGTGAGTTGCAAGCTGTACATTTTCTGTCGAAAACCGAGTCTGCGGCTTTTTGAAACGTTTTTTTGGTTCATTCAAGTCAAGCCAAGCCAGATCTGTTCGCATTTACTCTTATCCCGATTACTTGACGCATTCGACTTGCGCTTCTACACAGATAAAGCAAATCTACCTCAAGGGCCTGCAGCAATGAACAAGATAAGTCCGCTGTTTGATAAAAATTCGATATTTTTCAAACAGTGGCAGACAGTTCGCATTGAAATGCTATCGGGTTGTCCTTGCGATGGCAGGTTGCAAGCCGAAAGCGTTGGAATCAGCAAAGAAATTAGCTTCTGCTATTTAGTGGCGTTGTCGCATGGACATTGGCTCAAATAAAGCCCGTCATCTCCGAAGCTTAGCTTGTTATATTTTAATTGGCATCTCGCAGGCTGGCGCTGAGGTCTGTGCGACTGCACTGGCTAAAACCTGAGTAGCTGTGTCATGGCACATAACCGCACGCGCGGTAACTCGGTTGTCGTTCTCATCAACAGTGCACGAAGTCGATGTGCAGCGAGGAAAACTTCGTTGCATGCTATGCTTTACATGTTTGGCGGTCAAACAAAACGTCTTAATTTGTTGCGCGTGGCAACGCCATATTTGCACCCATTCTGTGGTTTTAAAACCTTTTTTCTCCCTGAATCCTTCGGTTTTTCCCGGAACGACTGAAATAGTTTCACGTTGACCTGTCCGTCGTTGCAACTCACTTTGCCCTGCGCTCGCTCGCGTGTCAGACGACATGGCGACGACGCGCATCAACATCACGAGCCTGATGTTTACGTTGGCGGTTTAGCGGCTCTCGTGCACACATGTCAGCTTACTTCTTCACAACCCTTGCGTTTTCTTGCCCTTTGATATTTGACTACTTTGATCTGAACACGCCAAGCCATATATTGGCGGCGCACGTCGTCGTATGTAAGTGTTCGTTTGCCCCAAGAAGTCAATAGCATGTTGTGATGCCCGCTTGTCTAGCGTCTTCGTAACGTTGTCTGAAGCGTGTTTTAGTTCAAATTCCAATAAACTAGGATGCTGCGACTCAATGTCTGTTTGCATTTGGGGTGTAGGAAGACTTATACTCGAGGTGGTAAGTTCATGTTCAATGCATGTATTCCACAATCTCAGGGTCTCTTCAGTAAGCAAAATATTCGGCAAGAATGGTGCCAGCAGCAGTATCCGGTGATAATGCTGCTCAGGCTTATACGTTTAGTTTTATAAGTTTTCTGTGTTCCTCCAAAATTTAATGAAGTTACTCAGTTTTGTTTTTCCTTTTTTCCGATTTTTTTAGCGTCATTACCGCACTGCCACCGAACTGAGAAAATTTCAATACTTCGAACTTTTATTACGTCACAAAACGCTTACAAAAATATTGCTTGTTTTTCTGTAATACTGTGCATGATCTGTGGAAACTTCAGAAGTAGACTTGTTTTATTTCGTTGCTTATACGCACAACACAAAACTGCTATATTTGAAAGTAATAAATTAGTGCGTCGTACGGCATGAATCGTCAAACAAACTCGTTCGGTTTGTGCTGTCATGTTGTAGCGCCTGCCTTGACGCAACAAAAACAAAAGTTTTTTGCATCAGTTTTCTGAAAGCTGTACACCAAAAGTTTTTTCTTAATTTGAAACGTAAGCATTTCTGCTGAATAGAGTTTTAACCCTGTACAGGGCTAAAAGAAAATCTAACACCGCTGGTATTCAGGGGCGTACCGAGCTTGAATGGCGCCCTGGGCAAGAAACAAATTTGGCGCCCCCGTGTTCGAACCTTGGGTCTTTCGGAAGCAAATGTACTGTATTGAAGAAAGTACTTGCGACACTGTTGGGGCTTTTCGGCGCCCTCATAGTGATTCGTCGTCAGGGGAATTGTGCCCCCCTCGTTACGCCCATGCTGGTATCATAACCCTAAGTGGGCAAATGTTCCCACCACAACGTAGACTTAAGAAAACGTTTCAGGAGCACGGACGTGTTTGTCAACAGCTCAAGCAATTATTCTCAAGCTCACCTGACCTGAAAAAAACGGAACTTGTATTTTGAAATTTTTTTTTTGTTTGAAAACCAAACACAACTCCCAAAAAGCCCCGACGTACATAGAGAAAACACCAAAATTACATGATTCCTCCTCCAGCCTTCATTGGCGCTGGGAAGGACCAGTGGTTATTTGGGTAGCAGTCCTAAAGCGAAGCAACATCTACTGTAGTTGAAAGGGAGCGTTGATTGATAAAGTTAAGCAAAAGCCTGTTGCTCTGAGTGGCTTTCTGCGGCTATGCTAATGCGTTTATAATATGTGTTGGATGGATGTACTCTGCACTATGGGGTAAGCAAGAAATCGATTTCACGTAAAATTACGCATCCTCAGTCCTGAAATTTACAAGCAAATCTTGCGGGCAGAAAGTCGTCAATAGGGGGCTTGAGGGCTAAGCCCCTCCCCCGTGGCGACAAACTGCTTACGGGTGAAAAGCTAAAAGGCTAAAGTAAGAGCAGAGAAAACATACAACCTCAAAACGAAATCGAATAAATCATAACACAGCTCAAAAATCAAAACATCTTTTAACTCACTGACTGACGTCAAGAGCACAAACTGCGACAAAAATAAACTGGGATTTATAAAATTAGAAAAAAGTTTACTCAAATAAATGATTTCACTAAAACTTCGAAATCAAGTGGTTGACGCCAGTGGTCAAAAACTCCTCTGACTGTATATAAATCCAACTCGTTATCAAGTGACTAAGGAGGTAAGAAAAACGCTAGAGAGATTTAGCTAACTATGCGAAGGCAGCAAATCTCTGGAGCAGTGGTTCCCAAACTTGTTGGAGCCGTTGCGCAATTCAAGGTAGCGATTATGTCTTACTGCCCACAATAAAAGATTTTCGCATTTCAGGCCAAAAATTTCCGTTGCAGTAATCACTCATAATACAGAAAAATGTGGGTTTGGTTCTGCGTTACCCCCGGAAGAATCGCATATTAACCCCGGGGGTTAAATAACCTTACCCCCAGTTTGGGAACCACTGCTCTAGAGTACGCATTTAAAACCTGCGATGAGTTCGCCTAAAGCATGCAGGAGTCGGCAACCTTTCACTAGACGCGGGCCAAACACAAACTCTGAAAGATACGGCGGGCCTTACTAATTTCCACCAACAGTTCCGTTCATTTTGCTGTTTATGATGTTGATAATACTTGGGAATTTATGTCAATTCAATCAGATTAACTCCTGATTTTCACAGTTCATAACGAAAACCCAAAATATGACATATGATACATATATAGCACAGTGCGGTTTCTCATAATTAGATCGTAGTAAGTCTTGCATTAAAAGAAGTTGCAAGCAGGGCTAATTCACAAAAGATAACACCACCACGCGGGCCATAACTTTACTACAATTTGTAAACGGGCTGCGGGCCGGGTGATTTTTCTTGGCGGGCCGCATCCGGCACGCGGGCCGTAGGTTGCCGACCCCTGGCCTAAACCTTAACGTTGCCGTGGGAGCCAGCACGCTGCGTTGGAAGTAAAACCAGCACATAAAGCCGTAGGGAAGGTCGGACTGTGTCAAACAACACAAAAA
>JGI24158J21664_10006929_pt1 | contig 14996 bp, 12 predicted proteins | sample Ectturendosymbi3_FD_21664 | JGI IMG/M metagenome (IMG submission 21664) | reverse complement strand
GCTTCCTTCCCTCATCTGTTAGTGAAGCCACATCTTTGTGAGTATTCATGTGTCTCAACAATTTGTTTGGTGTCAGTGATTCTTCAGCGATTTCTTTTGAGCACATTATGCAAAATGCCTTACCAAATACGTCCGAAACTCCAAATCTCCCCAAAAAGAACCCATCCACTGATCGTTTCTGCTTCTTATATATGACTGTTTCTTTGGCCTACAACTTGGTCCTGCTTGAATCGAACTATCCATAGTGCAAAACAACAAAGCAAATTTTCTATAATTCTACGGGCTGTGCACCTGGTAAGCTGAATGCCTTCCAAAAATAAGCGAAAACCACAGGCAAACTTTACAGCAATTCATACATCTCAGAAAAGTGTATAACTGCCCTCTTACATGTCAAAACGCGTGGAATTACCTGCTTATTAATATCACCCACAGCTGATATACGCAACATTTTCAAACAACGATTCGATGAAAGAACTTGAGTAGGCTACTGTTAAAGATGCTGTATAGATCGCTTGTTNGAGTAACAAAGAAACTGANTAAATTAGTTGCACTCTGCTGCTGCACTAAACTACGCTGTCAGGTGAGCCACGTAAGGCGACAGAGGATTCCTATCCTCAACCACGCTCCACAGCAGGAGCAATGTACTTTCATGAAACAGATTATGATGACATAATCAGTCTAGATTACAAGAGTGTTCGATCCACTTTAGAAATTTTGATTCAAGAAGAAAGTCATGCTGATGGCAAAGACGAACACTTTGTGATCCTGGCGACCCTTGAAAGCTCTTGTGACCCAAGCGTAAACCACGGTTTGTAATCTGCCTCAAATTGCTACTGTGTTATTTTTCAGCTCACTGGCAGTTTCTTGGTTTTCTTGTGATGTTGAAGCAAATTTGACTTCAGCAAAGCAGTTTTGAATATATTTCTCAGAAACTGAAATCCAAGCTTGATCGAGAAGCTTGTTAGCTTCCAAAACATTAATTTTAAATTCTTTCTTCTCCTCAAAAGCAAGATGGTACATTACAGCTAGATTTTTCTTGTAGTGTGTTTTTTCAACAAATGTCCCACCGGTTGGGTTTTGGCAGTATTGTTAGGAGGCAAGAACAGCAGCTTAAAATTTGTCAGGCCATGCAAGGCATGGTGAGCTATACATTTGTTAACAAGTGCAATTTTTCTGTTGTTGTTTTTCATTTTTATGTCAAGTTTCCTAGCACAGGTTTCATGAATGGTTGATGTCATCCAAGCTTTTGTGTTTAATTGATGTGGAGTGGAAGTTTTTTTGTTTTTTCAAAGCATCATGGTTTTGCTGCCTTGCCAATAATGAGAAGGGGCAATTTTTCATCTTCCATTCTGGCCACCACACTTAATCTGAATTTTGAGTGTTTACCACCAGCACAAGTTTTGTTTTTGAAAACGTGGGTTCAGTCAGTCAAGCATTTGTGAAAAAGTCCAGTTTCATCGGTACTGAAAGTTTGTTCTGTTTTGAATTCTTTCAAAAAAATAGGGAGACAATTTTTATGCCAATTGTCTTCACCTGCTTCATCAACAGATACTGCTTTGCCATGTAATATTTTGCATGAAGCTTGTTCTCCATTTCCACTGGTTTATCCAGTTTATGTCTAACTTATCGACATTGCCATGGCCACAGACTGTGGCGAATTGCTACGAAGCCACTTTAGTGGAGGCTCATCCACATCATCAAATCCATGCTGCCGCTTTCTTTTCCTTTAAGAATTATGCCNTGCTTCAANTTCGGATATTATTTTCTCTTTATGTTTGCGTAAGTCATTCAGAGTAGTTCTTGCAACATTAAGGTCCTTTGCTAACTTTGTCACATTAACATTTTCCTGCTTTCGCTAGCATGCAATTTTGTATTTTTCTTCAACAGCTTGGCTGCCGGCGTATGAATATATCGTACCCAGAAATCAGGGAAAAACCAAGGGTATTTTGGTTGACTTACCAACCGCATNGCTACTCAGCCAATTGCACTAGAGAGCTGTTCAAACCCTCAANAGACTCTGCAAGTCTTGAAGTCTGCATTGAAAAAATTTCTTTTGGTTTTGCGTTTCGGGTTTTTTGTGAGTGACATCACAAGTGAGGTAGGTTTTTGGCTCATGTTACCTGACCAAGGGCCCAACTGCTAGACGGAAATCAAAGATCACTTGTTGTCGCAAGAAAAAGCAGAAAGGTTTATACAATGTCTGTCAGATTTTTCAGTAGATGTTGCATACCTGCTGTCTGAACAACACCGTAAAGCAGCGCTTCAGAATCGGGAGAGGTTGGTTCCTTTTNTTGAAACTATTCTTCTTTGCGGGAGACTTGTAATAGTGCTGCATGGGCATTGGGATGACAGGGAAATTGCACTTCAACAGTGCAACTGTGGGAATGGAAGGAAATTTCCACTCTTTTAGCATTTTGAGTGCAGAGCAGAGATGTTGCATTGTCTCATCATTTCATTAAACATCAATGAAAGCTACTTACATTTCAAAACGGATTCAAAAGGAGCTGATTTATCTGTGTGGAAATGAAACCTTGGAGCAGATAGTGAAAGAAATCTTGACGTGTAATTGTTTTGCTATTCTAGCTGGCAAAACCTCAGACATCTCACATGCAGAACAACTGTGTTTCTGCATCTGCTATGTGACATCTAACGCTGTAATCAAGGAACAACATCTGTGATGACAGGCAAATCAAATGAAGTTCAGGCGATTATCAAGGAAAAATCTCCAGCTGCAGTGTACATGCACTGTGCAAGCCATTGCTTAAACTTGACCTTGATCCATGCATGCGAACTTGTTCCAATCTGAAACATGGTGAGTATAATGAGTGAAGTCATAAATTTCTTTAACGACTCACCAAAAAGGCGTGGGGAGATTGAAGTAATGCTATTAAGCATATGCAGTGATGCAAGATTTGTGCAACAGCATGATTCAATCATACAATTTGCAAACAATTTCCAGTCAGTTGTAACTGGTTTGAAAAATATAGAAACAAGCTTGAATTTTGATTCAAGGCCAAAGCAAAAGCAGTGACTTCTGTTAAAGTCAATGGAAAGGAGCACTTTTTGTTGCTTTGGCGTGTGCGAAGAAGCTTATGATGTTAACACTTCATTTATCTCAAATGCTGCAGTTGGGAGATTGGATTTTTCAACAGAATTGACAGGAATCGAAGAGGTATGGCAAACAATTGCTGCATGACTCTGGCACTGAAGAGTGGATTGGTCACGACCTTGCAATCTATCAACAAGCAGAAACTTTGTGTGGAATGCTCTATGCAAGCATAACATGTCCACATAGTGTGTCCTCTCCAGTTTATCGTGCCTCGTATGACAAAGCTTATACATCTTAACAGTATTTCAGATGGTCTATTTGGTATCCCTATTTAGATTCAGTGCTAATGCATATAAATCATGTGTTTGGAGATAAATCAAGAATGCCATTCAAGCTATGCTCCATACTCCGGTGTTCTGAAATATGTACTAAAACGTTTCAAAAAGTGTGCAAGTTTTACCAACACGTACTTACGTGTGATGAGGATGTTCTTTTCCAAGTACTGAAAGATTTGTTGTGTGGATATGTTCATTGGAAAAAAACATGTAGATTGCACGACCTTTGAAAGAACTGCCTCCCCGATTCGCGAATGTAAAAGACCTTTTCAGTATCACTGTCACAATTCTGGTGATTTCATGCATGCCAGATAGATCATTAGTGTGGTGAAGATTTTGAAGTCATGTTTAACGTCAACCATGGCGGAAGACAGATCAAATGGGCTGTCTCTGCTCTATATACACACAGATATGCCAGTACATGCTAAAGAAATGTTCAACAAATTTGCTTGATCAAACAGAAAGCTTGACTTAGCTCTGTGCGAGTTCTCACTGCAGCTTGATTTGCATAAGGGGTGCACAGAGTTTGCAATGCTAAGCTGCACTTCAAATGGCAAGGCTGAAGACAACTTTACTGGTGTGGGCTACCCTGCAGCTGCTGCAGGCCTGTCTGCAAATGTGTGTTTGACAGTTTTTCGACCAGCAGTTTGCTAAGTTCGTCTTTGTATTTATCCGAGTTAGATGTTTTGGTTGAAAAGCATTGGAGAAATCGCTATGCATAGCTGTATTGCAGATCATTTGCTATTCTTTAGTAATGTTTGTTAGGTATTTTCATTGCTGATAGCAAACGGCATAACATGGCTCTCAGATAGTTTTGTATGTTTGCTAAGTCAGGGATCGGATTGTTAGTAAGAACCAGTATAGGTTGTATTCTTTACAAAAGTGTCATCTACATAAAATGTAAAATGTATGCATTCATGAAGAAATCAAAATTGTCTGAATTCTAGACAAATCCGAACACAATAGAAAGCTCCATCCAATTCACTATGGAAAAGGAAAAAGGATGCCTTCCATTTTTAGACCTATTGATTAAGAGTTTGCCAAGTGTCCACTTACTTACAGCAGTATATCGTAAGCCAACCCATTCAGATAGATATCTTGACTTTAGATCAGAACATCCTATACAGCATAAACAATCAGTGGTTAACACTCTTCTTGAATGAGCTAAAAAACTTTCCTCCACAACCCAGGACCTGAACAATGAATTGAAGTATGTGAAACGAACTCTNTTGTTGAATGGGTTAATAGAAACCATGGGTGTAGAATTGGTGGGCCTTGGGTTTTTGACCTTAAACAAGGCTCAACCCNAAACCTAAAACCCCAAACCAAACTGAAGACCCCAAAGCATTACAATGCCTTGACGGTAATCCAAGGGTGACACTTTGTGTATCATACTTGTCACATGAGCACTCCAACCAATCGTTTTTGACCTTATTATGCAGCAGTAGACCTTACGCTGTAGTACTAACAGGATGTAGACCTCACGCTATAGTAGCACCTAATATTTTTGAGCTCATTGTTAACTAGTTTTTCAAATATTTTGTGTGCTTTTCCTTGAATACAAAGATTGCTACCATCAGCATGTATAACAGTTCCAATTGGAAGCTTTCACAATGTGATTAATAAATACAAGGAATAATAAAGGCCTAAGGGCAGATGCTTGAGGTACACCACATGTTACATTCAAAATGGTATGCCTTGAAACAGTACATCACCTCTTGTATATGAACTTCTTGATATTTCCTATAAGTTGTTCTAGTGACATATCTGTTTGGTTTTTGTTGCAGAATTGGAATACTTTCTTAAGGAATATCACAAGGTTTGATCTCTGTATCGCAAATGACTCACTCACTGATCACCAAAACAAAGTGAACTCCGTTTCATATGATGTTGAAGAAAGCACCAAACAGAATGTGTCTTTACAGCTACCTTTGCATATTCATATATCCCACCCAATCCCATCTAATATCTCATTTTCTTCATTAAAGATATCTCTTGATGGTTTCAGTGTGGGATACTCAGGTGTGAAGATGTGTTACAGTGCAATGGCTAAAAGACTTGACATTTAATGAGAAAAGTAACTGCTAACCATATGTGTAAGTTCTCAAAAAGCAGTTGATGACAGTAATCAATAGTGAACAAGTCACAGATAGATGTTGTTCTTTGGATTTTTTTGTGAAGCTGATCATACAGTAATGTGCAAGAACTTTTGCACTGTTTCAAAGAATACCATTATAAAAAGTACATAAAACAATTTTGGATTTAGTGTTTATTTGGCAAATTTCATTTCTTTTCCAGCAAATTGGTTTACATTATAGGCATAAGTTTTATGTTTACATTTGCTTCCAATGAACATTGTTGTGTGTGTTACTGGATGAATGCATGTAAACAAGAATGGTTATTTTACTATGCATAATTGCTTATGTCTACAAAATTGCTTATTTACTCCTGAATTGAGTGAAATTTTTTCAGACTAAGCTTTTCTTCAGTGTAATATAACCTGAAATAACAGTAGCACTGTTCGAACCAGTGATCAGCAAACTTTTGTTATGATGGCCCAAACTGTCCTCTCAGTCGTAATTATCAAGCGCATGCTTATTTTTGAAGGCCCAATTTCAAACTTATGCTGTATTCAGTTGCATGTTACATAACAATTATGTGTTTATGTCATAAACCATATAATGACAAATGCAATGCTTTGTTAACGACAAACCATGAATGTTCCACACATAGGCGTAGCCGGGTCAAAGGGGCCATGGCCCCCTTAAATTTTTAGAAACTATAGTCATTTTGTGCTTTTAGAGGCGTATTTATAAACAAAATAGTGTTAATCGCCTATAGTCAAACATTTTGGCCCCCAAAATTTTTGAGCTGGCTACGGCACTGGTTCCATAGTTGTTGCGCAACTGGCACAGGACTGCAATTCTTACATACCACATGGCCTATAGCAGAAATTGTTGTGCGGCCCAATAAAAAGTGCTGAAAGGCTTACAATCGGGCTGAGGCACATAGTTTGCCAACCACTAGCTTGAACAATAAAAAAATGAACAGGTATTTTCATTGACATTGGAAAGTTTCTGCATTTTTGTTATGGTACAGAAAACTCTTATCATTAACAGTTTACTTGTATGGTTTTTGCTTGATTTACAATCTTTTAATTTTTTAGGTATCACCAGTAATAGCTCTGTCAGACTGAATGTTGTTCCTATGCAACATGTTTCTCCTGATTGTGGTGGAGCAAAATCTTGCACCTTGACAGTTTCATCATGTGTAACAATCACAGCTCATAGAGCTTTGCTACCCACATCTGCGTAAGTGATTGTTGCTGCAATGTACTAAGCTGTGATGATGGCAATGTTTCTTGACTGTTTTGGTTTATGTGATCATAGATTTTAGTTGTTTACAAGACATTTAAATGTTGCTGCAGGTTCGCATAACATTGGCTCAAATGCTTGCTGCATTGTGTACTGCTTGTATTTGTTTGTGGTTTTTCATTTGAACATAATCACAAAACCAGCGATCAGGGAACAGTAAAATATCAAAAACCTTCCTAGTTGCAGTAATTAAAATAACATTGACTCCTTACACAGCAGGCTTTATCAGACAAAATAGTAGATATAGTTGAAAGCAATAAAGAAATAACAAGATATAAAGATGATAAAATAACAGAAGGTAGTGCCAATNGTAGTTTGCCACAAAAAAGCACTTAACTTTTTTCATGAAAATGCCTGGGAGAGATGGAGGGTATGTCAGTCATACAAGCTCACTATCTTGCCCATCAAGCAAAAATTTCATAATATCTAATCAGTGAATTTTACTTGGCTTTGACCCTAGTACAGCAGGATGTTTACAGCTAAAAAGAAATTGTTATAATTAAAACTTAGTTGTTGCATTTGAGTATCTGTGGTATGTGGGATATTTTTGTTTGGCTTTTCCACCACCTTGAGCAACTTGTTTGTTATGAAAATCATGTGCATTGGTATCTAACATCCTTTAAAGCACCAGGCGTTTCTGTGTTGAAAATCCATATTCTACTCAAAATGTGGTTTTATCACACTTCTCTTTTTGAAGGTTTAAGTGCTAAAAATGTAGTGGTGTAGTTTCATTAACCTATTATTTGTATTTTACCAATAATAACTTGCAGTAGTCTTTGAGTTGTTTTGTTGATGTGCAGAAATAGAAATATGGCGAAACCACGTCAATTATAGAGATCGACAGTTGCATCATTATGCTGATACAAATCAGCATGGAATTCGGTGTTGTACGGTTCTTCACCATCACTTACGATTGTTAAATTTTGATTAATTATCGAATCTTTTCCGCTAAAAGGCATACGTTTTTGCGTATTTCTTTAGTTCTAAGATATTTCCGTTTTCTTCTGAGTTTGTTCAATATGCATCGTGCTGTCTTTTAACTGTGTGAAAAGACAGTGCAAAAATAGCGACTGGGCAGTGCAAAAATATCGACGTCGGTTATTGGCAATGTAACACTGAAACTATCAGTATTGGGGCAAAACAGTCTCATCTGTCAAGCTCTAATGTCGACAACTTAAATGATTTGCAATGTCCATGATTTATCCCAGGATCAAAATTGGTGGTATCCCGATGACTCGAAGCTTGGGAATAACCCACACTTGGCAAGTTTGTAGCGGTTTGTTGGACTCCATATGTGCTCCAGTTTTTGCTGCACCTTAAAACCTATCAGAGAGTTCTACGATGTTTTTTGCTATTTCAGTCGACCTTCAACATGTACAACTTCATACAATGTGTCCGGCTCAATATCAAGAAGCTTGGAGTTGGTACGCGCGTTGCCCACAAGTGGTTTTGCACCATCTTGTTCACCACTAAGCTTCAAACTAAGCCATGAGGATGAAGAACAATTGTTTGTTATGTTAACAGTTGTAAGTGGCATTTCTCTTTCAGTATCTATAGGGCTGTGAAGAAAGTTTCTTCTTGCACTGTGATTGTACTGCAGTAGTAAGCACTAGGCAACATTTTGAACAANAAACAATGTTAGTGAGCAAACCTTAAAAGCCAGGCAAAAGTTAGATTAATATGAAGCACTAGCTGTGGTGGGAGTTAAATTCCTTTGTGTTAGCCTTAGTACACTTTGGTGATACTGGCTTGCAGCCTCTGTAGCGACAAGACCTTAGGAATAACGAATGTAACTCCACCAAATACACGTTTGCGGCGCCTTTATTGCTGAGAACTGTTTATCATGCGTTTTTCATACAAACTGCCAGACTCGCAATACACGTGCAAGTGCTTACATTGATTTCATTATGAGTCAAGATGCACGACCGTGGACTATGCTCTGAAAGTGAAATACGACGAAATCCAAAATTGGATAAGCTTGTTTTTTGTAGACACAAGACATTTCTGCAGTGTTAAAGTTTGTTCGTGAAGAGAGGACGTAACAACCCATTTTTATGTTTCTGCCTTGTAAACGTGAGAAAAAACACGAACAGCTAAACTCAACAATTGTCTGCCTACAACCGTTGCGATGCAAATATGAACTTTTTTACTGGTTTCAACGGAAATTCGAATATAATCGACAGACAAATTATGTGAACAAAAACTTTAATGGTGCATCAACATAACATATTTGAATGGAAACGAACTGCAAGTGTTCGGTGAATTCTGCTTACCGGTTCAGCTGCTGCTGTCAGTAAATTTCCATGCATTTACTGAAGGGTTACCGTCCGAATTTCAATTGAAGGCCGGTGAAAAGTCCAGTCCCACCCAGTGAGGAAGTCGTTAAGGTCGATAGTCACCGAAAGCTAAACCGATAAAAGCACCAGACAAGCGTTATTTTATTGAAAAGGCACAAATACTCGACTGTTAGGGAAATTCGAAAATGCAGTGATCCCAGGCGAAAATAATGCACAGTAATGAAACGATATGTGGCATGGCAGCTCAATTCGGCGCTCGTTCAAGATTCAGTTCATCGCTGCTCAGTTGCTTCCCACTAAAAGCTGGATTGGTCAGCAGCTTTACTTAGTCCAATAATTTTCACTAACCGTTATGTAGCCTAATTTTTTATTACCCAATATACATCTTTTCTATGCACATCCGTCTCCGATCAGGAGGTACAAGCTCGCCACTGTTTGGGCAATAGGCCCTGTCCCTCTAATATGCATTCTGTAGTTCGTGATGATTGTTTTTGATACTGTATGGATATAATGTTTAGCTTATTTTTGATGTGGGAATAGTCGCATGTTCACTTTTTTAAGCACCAGGGTGAAAATCATCGGCCAAATCTGTCAGCTTTCCAAGTACTGTATCAATAAGTAAACGTTTTAAAGCTGCTCAGATGTCATGCCAGCAAAGCATTTTCTTTTTTATTCCGCTGCCATATATTTTGCGAACAATCTCTGTCAACGGTAATCTGGAGTATCTTCGCATAACTGGATCGTTGATAATAAGAATATTTATTACACATTATATTGATGAAACTTCAAAATGTAGTTGTAAACAAAGTTTTAAAGTCAGTGGAACTCATGTCAAAGTGAGAAACTTTTCGAGTAACCTTTGAGTCATTGTGTTTTGGTCTTTAGTTGCTGTCGCTTTGGCGCAACTACAAATATAATCTTCGTGGATAACAGCCAGTTTTTCAGATGTCACTATCAAACCTGCTATAAAACATTTGTGGACGTTTTGTGTGCTTTTTTGGAAGCAAACGAAAAGCATGTTAAGATATTGCGTGTAAGGACTTCAAACAAAATATCTATCGCTAGTTAATCGGAGAAAAACAGCGGTATAGTGAGGTTTTCGTAAAACCATCTGCATTGTTCGATACGAAGAAGTGAGTCCATGTGACAAACTTTTGCGATAAGTCAAAAGAACATTGAGCTACGGCTGCAGCCGCCTTTATAATGGCTGACGTGGGTAATTTTGTGTTATACACTATTGCGACAACCATTAAAAATACACGCGTTTTTTATTTGCCACCATCTACCTGCCTATTTCCAACACACTTCTATGTATACGTCATGAAATCAAACTATTTAAGGTGAGTATTTCTTCACCAGAAAACCACTTTCAGAGCATGGCTATGGTCGTGCATGTTGGCACGTGTAAGTGGAAAGCATTGTGTAACCACAGCGCAGCTTTAGGGTTAGCCGACATGTGCCGTCAACCAAACGCAATAGAGAAGTGACTAGGTCCGTCGCAAGCATATAGTTCGTAGTGAAAATTAAGCCAGTGGGAAGAAGATGGGAAGCACGTCTTTCCCAGTAACGTATAAGCCAATGTGCATGGCATAAAGAGATAGCTAGAACAAAAAGCTCCAGTTGATGACGTTAATTTGCCAGCAGTCATTTTAACGCCAATATCCAGTCATAGAATAAATCCTTTTAACAGACATCCTTTCCAAGTTACGTTGCTTTTGTGGACTTTATGTCGTGGCTGACCAATACTGCGGTGTTGCGGTTTTGTTCTCTGCATGATCTGCCTCATGTCTACCAGGGAGGTCGTTTCAAGTGATCGAAATGCCTAAAATCTTGATTGTTGGCAAAGGCACTGCTTGATATCGGAGTGAAAGACGTCGGGTTTCTTACGCAAAAGTTTTATCAAACTTCAGTCCGTATCACTCCGATCTGTGACTGCAATACCCGTGAGGCAGAGATAAGCACGGATCAGGACTGAAGCCAATTTTGACCGGATCAGGAATGGATCGGACTGAGAAAATTTTTCTTGTTTCAATGTTAATATTTTGAACATATCAAAAATTTCAGTTGTCATTACTGTAGATTTTACAGATCTGCTAAATGGTAGTGTATATCTTGCCATCAATGGCAAAAGCTCTGCTGAGACTATTTTGCAATTTTAACTGCAATCACCTTTTTCCACAACCACATATAACGCTGAGTTCTTGTAGCAACGTGAACATAGTTGAATGGTTAGTGTCTATGCCTGCTGTGCGAGTGTAATAGGCTTACATGGCAGTAGCAATGTAGCACAGTCAATAATTTTGTTTGGGAAGGACATTGGTCAGTGACGTAGTCAGTGACGTAGTCAGTCAATGACGTCGTCTTGAGTCCGACTGTTTCGTTTATTTTCTAGCAACTGAAAATTGATAGAAAGCACCAGCAAAAATCTGAGCAAGTTTGTTACGGGGGAGGCCATGGCCTCTTCGGACTCATTCTGGCTGCGTTACTGTTACCTTGCAAAATGATGGCCTACTTTTTCATTCAAAATTGTTTTAAATGTAATTATGACCATTACAGTAATGTTGCGTTCGGCAAAGCATGAATAACTTTGTGACGTATGAATGTGCTGTGTTTGTAAATTACGTATTTGATTGCAGTAGCTAACTTGGGAGTTATTGTTTACAATGAGTAGAGTCTTTGTATGCGGAATGGGTCTACCTCACTGTTGCTACCATTTGTATGGATTAAATAATGTGTTTTTGTTAGCATAGTGATATCGTAAGTTATTATTTAGTAATTTGGTTTTCTATTGCGCAAACACAACTGCATTTTGTATTTCTGACTGGAAAAATTTGGAAGGGGGTCAATAGGTTAAATTGAATTGCAAAATGGGTCGCTGCTTGAAAAACTATCAAAACCACGGTTCAGGTTTAGGGTTTAGGTTTCAGGTTCAGTTTCTAGGTTTTGGGTTTGGTTTATAGTTTTTGGTCATGATACATGGACCTTACGCTTATCCAAGTGTATCGTCCATGTCACTTGATCAATCCAACCAATCGCATTCTCCAAATGGTAAAACAACACCAGCAGTGTTTTGCCTCTGATGGCAAAATAGACAGTGCCTTGTAAAATTTTTGGAAATGCCAAAAATCTGTGTCTATTTTGCCTTATGATGCAGCAGCACTACTGGAATTATTTTGCCTTCAAGCAATTGTATTTGGCTAAAAGCAAAATAGCTCCAGTAGTGTTCCTCATGAGGCAAAATAATAATATCTTCTCTTTTCGCATGGGCGGATCAGCACTGGATCGGACTGATGATTTTCAAATTTCGCAGTTCGCTCATCTCTGCCGTGAGGCTGTTGTAGTCAGAGCGGCTTACATTTTACTATTTGCTTTTTGTCGCAGGAAACAAGATCGCGGGCTCACGTCCACTTGCTGCACAGCAGCTACTTTCTTTTCATCGTCATTTTCACTGTACTCGTTTTCGGCGTCATTCGTGGTGGTAGGCACCATCACGATCTGCCATCACACGGTAGCCATCGATCAAGACATTCTTTGCTGCGGTCCGAGTCACCCTAAGCAGCGTGCTGAGTAATAAACTCTTTCTTCCAACTGGATACTCAGAGCTTTGCTGAAGCTCTTGTTACTTGTGTGGTTCATTGCTAAATGTTCATCATGACCGCGCGTTGTTTTGTGATTGAAGTAACGAGTTACTCACTTTTCCGCGGTAATGGTAGACGCAACGGAACGATATGTCGATGTGAAATGATTAACTAACGCAGTTGTAGCTGTTTAAAGCACTTTCTGACCCCGTACGAACTTTTTTCATGGAGTGTATAGGCGCTCAGAGTATGCTGCGTTTTTCTTTGTTTTTTCTTATTAATAATATACATGCAATAACAGATGACATTACTAATCTCTACGTAACAATTTTATGATGCGTCACTGATGTCTCATTTATTTCGTGCAACAGGTGTATTGTACTTGAAGGTCGCCATTTCCCACATACTTGAAAATGGCATGGTTGTTATGCATCAATAGTCGTAAAAGCGAAGTCAGCGCTTGCCTTGCTAGTATGTGAATCTGAACATGTCGAGCTGTGGATGTAATAAGGAAAGTTTGATGTGACAAGTTGTCGTGGTTTATGTCATGAATAGTTTGGTAGACTGTTGCGATAGACTAACCATATAGAACACTGAGGCGTTCCCAAAGTGCATTTAATTAATTTAATCACTCTTGGACTGGTTGGAAGTCCAAACGATCAATTAATTTGGTCACATCTTTAAACACAGCAGAATGTATTGTACGTCTGTAGGGCGTGGTAGCACATGAACGGACACCCTTCATGTTATGCATTAATGTATTGTACGTCTGTAGGGCGTGGTAGCACATGAACGGACACCCTTCATGTTATGCATTCCAGCTGTTGCGTGTTGCGTGAAACTTTACATCTTCTTGAAGGCAATAATTGTAAAGCCACAGCAGTGACCCACACCAAGCGAATCGATCGCAATTTATTGCGTAAGGAAACTAGTTTCGTGTGTTACGCATCTTCAGTCCTGCGCAAAAGTCACAACGAACACATTGTGTTCGTTGAACAGTGTTGTAGCTGTGTTTAGAGGAAGAGTTGCAATTATGCTCAATTTTTGTAATATTGAGTTTTGATCTTAGCAACAGTGCGTAATTTTTTCTTTTTGTTTCATATGTCGACTTTGGCGCAGAACCGAAGATGTGTAACACACGAAACTAGTTTCCTTACGCAATAAATTGCGATCGATTCACTTGGTGTGGGTCACTGCTGTGGCTTTACAATTATTGCTGAATGATAAGTACAAGCTTGAATCATTGCAAAGAAATGGGAGCAGACCAGGCAGGAGATTCCTCAAACAGTCGGCTGCAAAGCTAGAGCCTGTAATTGTTGCTTCTTGAAGGCATTTCGATTTGAGTCGGATCCAGACAGTGTACTCTCTAAGAAAATTATACACTGAGCAAATGTTTGTTTCAGTGCGCATGCAATTGCACAACCATGTAGAGTAGACACAACCAGTGAAGCCTTGTAAGCGTTAAAAGGCCTATGCGATATGCATACGATATTAAATTTTGAATGTTGCAAGTGCGCGAGAATGACATATTACTGCCCAAATGTTCTGGTCGCACGGCGCAGTTACGCACCTCTGTGGGAACAATGGATGCAGGCTAATTTTTGTCAGGTATGTGTTTACCATTTGCAAACTGTTTTGTGTAATTGTCTGGCTTTCGCAATTTCGCCAACCGTTTTTCCAAATGTAAAAAAAAGTTTTCCTTGTACATCAAAGTCCTCTTGGTCGGGAAGGTGACGCCACTGCAATCTATGGCGCAAGCGTCTATCAAGCGATGTTTTGTATAAGAACGGTACCAAATAAAATTTAAAGTCCTTTTTGAGCGAACGAATGTAAAAAAGCTGTTTGCAACTTACTGTCTATAAAATACAGTGAAATCATCTTGAAGATGTGCTTTACATTGTACTTGAATCAGCAAGTTTCAATCCATTTTGCTGAGAAAACTTTGGGATACTGTTTCACTTGTGGTCGACAGATGTTGATGTACTGATATTTATATAGTTTCGAATATGTTTTTAACATGGTAACAAAAAGTGTACCATAGGTCAGTGTTTCTTAATCGGGTGAATGGTTCACCCCAGGGTGAATAAAATTTTTGCAGGGGTGAGCCAACCAAAAGGGTGAACCGTCAGGTGATCAAACAGAAGTGATGCAATAGCGCAAAGCCATAGTGCTCAGTGTGTCACGAAGAATTTAAACCACGAATTACTTAACAGAGGCCGGGAAGACCCTGAATGGGCATTGTAGAGCTGGAGGGATATTGTCTACATGAATAGCCATTGTTATCGATTGTTCTAACAATCTCCTCGCTCAACAAACTGCAGTCATCTACAGCAGTTTTAGAAAACTTCTGGAAGAGATGGTCA
>JGI24158J21664_10006928_pt1 | contig 15000 bp, 7 predicted proteins | sample Ectturendosymbi3_FD_21664 | JGI IMG/M metagenome (IMG submission 21664) | reverse complement strand
ATCATCCACAAAACATACTTGTATAACTAATAGAGTACATTTATATATATGCCAGAACATCATTTCTGATAGAATGTAACAAGGTTCTTTATGTTTTAAGAACAGATATGGCACAATCAAATGGGAGCATCATCAGAAACTTACATCCCATAGCTTTTTAAATGACTTTAAGAAAATTAAAATTTTTCCACAGGAGTAACTTCTTAATAAAAGTTATCCAATTTTGTTTTCAAATGGCAGGAGCAGATTGTTCATTGACAACGAAAATAACCAAAACAATGACTGTAATTAAAAATCCACATCCACAAGTTAAGCCTTTTTGAACTTCCTTTTCCCCAGCCAACAGACCAAACCTAACAACCTGTTATCAATATTTGCTTGGCTAAGTACCTTCATTGCCATTTACTATAGCTGCAATATGTTGAAAATACCACAAATGTATCAGGAGTCAACTGCATCTATTAAAACGTATGACTGCATTCTGGAATATTTGCTGACTAATGCCAAAGAATGCAGTTACTGGGTTTTAGTTGTTAATTGTGTGGAACATGCTTGCAAAGAGCATGAATAACAATGAAATGGTTATCATTGAATCTTTAAAATGAAACTTTCAATTTTTGAAGATCGTTTAACAATTAAATGTTTGAGTTGCCACAGGAATTTTAGCGCAGCATGACATGGAACTGACAATAAAAAGAACTTTGATGATTGTATCTTATAACTTTCGTTGCCAGTGTATGATTATATTGTACCAAAAAATCCTGCTTTGAGCCACTACTTTCACCAAAGATCGACCGATATGGCTTTTTTGGAGCCGATACTGATATATCGGCCATTCACAGACTGATAGCCGATACTGCTATTTCCCAAATTTTTAAATCTTGTTTTCTGCTTCATTATCAAAAATATAATGCATTCTATGCCTTACCTTTTTTCACAAACTTCAAAAATTAGGATTTATGACCTAAAATTTTCAAATTGCAGCGATGTCCATATTCTGCTATGACTTTTAATTAATGTGATTAATAGTGTGATTGACATGTGCTCTATGGTTCATCTTGTCTGCTTGTTTATGAAAATGCACCTGCTAGCATTACTGCAAGATAATTGTCATGACTTGCTTCGATGTGCTTTCTTGTGCAAGTTGTCTTCATGTGTGACGAATACAAAAGCATTTTGTCAACACTTACTGAGGCTGATAAAATCTGCCATTTTGGCCGATACTGATATATCGGCAAAACCTAAATATCGGCCTGGGCAATATAATAGTCTGTCTCTGATTTTCATGTCACTTTGCAAACTCCTTAACTCACCAACAGGCCGATTGTGTTAGTGAGCTGTTCTAAGCCTCAAAAGACTCAGCAAGTCTTCGAGTCTGCAATGAAAAAAAATTTTTGTCGAGAGTTCTGATTTTTTTGTGAGTGACATCATAAGTGAGGTAAGTTTTTGGCCATTTTGGCTCATGTTACCTGTCCTAGGGCCCAACCACTAGATGGAAGTATTTTGCTTAAGTTTTTGTTGGAAACTAGGTTAGAATCTGAGTCTTTTGAGCCTTTGATTGACTTTCTAGGGTTACGGGTTCAATAGTTATGAATCAACAACAACAAATTATTTAATCAGTGGATTAATTACTTATTTTGTTATTTTTAGGTTATGACCTTTGAACCCAAAACCTCAGCAAGTCATCCAAAGTCTCAAAAGACTCAGATTATAGCCTAGTTTCTAATAAAAACTTGAGTGAAATACTACCATCTAGTGGTTTCAACCCAGGGCCAGATTTAGTGGGCCAAAAAGGCCTAAAAGTATTCCACTTATGATGTCACTCATAAAAAATCTGAATCCCAAACCCAAAAACTTTTTTTCATTGCAGACTTACAGACTTGACGAGTTTTAGGGTTTGAATAGCTCTTTAGCACAATCACCTGGCAAGGTACACATTTGCTAAGACGCCTGAAAACTGTTTGGTTTGGGCTGAAATCGCCTTGCAGCAAAAGTGTTGACACTTTGAAAACATGCTGGGGACTAGGCTATTTTTGTAAGTTTACCATATTTAAACCAGTTTCACAAAACATCTTGCAATTGAAGCTCAAACAAGTGCTAAATCCATTATTCTTCTAAATAGTTATCAATCATAAATGTATGAAGTTTCAGAAAAAAAAAATTACAGCTCGTATCCAATAAAAGCCATATCTGTATGTAGACTGGGAATGAAAGTGTTAATAATATAATAGACATTATCCAAATTTCCCATAGCAATAAAAATTTGAAATATATCACAACCACGCACTAAAATCACATACACAACTAATTTAAGAAATGGAATTCATAAACTGAGTAAAAATAATGCTTGTTCACATATATGCATATATGTAATTGTTAAAATTGTTCCTTCTGCATCAAAACCACAATAAACAGGTTAGCAGTTTCAAACCAAACATTAGTTTAGTGAAAAATCCAATTAGTGGGGTTTTAATGCCAGTTTGAGAAAATAACTGGTGGTGCTTCATTGCATGGTTTCAAAACTTTTTTCTTGATTTTAGGACAAGCAATTAATCATTTTTTAATGAAACAAAACTTCACTTGAACACTGTAAATGTACAAATGATATTTAAAGCAATTCAATGCAGAAGATAATTNAAAATATTGTGAAANTAATGACACTCACGAGGGGTTGTTTTCCGCAGCAAATGTATCTTGTTCTGACTTGTGAGGCCCTGTAACAACAAAGCATTAACAGTGTATTGTATCTGATATACAAGCATTCACATGCAATTGAAGCAAACAAGGAAAAATGAGGAATATCATTCTTTAACATTGACAACTGTCCAATGTTCCTTAAATACAAAAACTGCACGGAAGACTGTCACTTCACAAGGTTTCAAATTCCTTCCATGTTTATGACAACCACATCCTGGTTGAACAGGGTATGAAATTTTATAGCACTCAATTTTTGGAATAGGAACAAGCTTTCACGGTTGTATAACCACATAAAAAAGATACCATAAATCATTGGAGTTATAGGTTACTCAGAATTTTGCAGTAAAGGTGAAATATTAGAAACTTTTACCCAAAGTATTGAACATAATTTGGAGCAGCCAATTATTTACAGCATGCAGTTAAGTAAGATTGATAACCATAACTCCCATCACTGGAGACCATCAGCTTTTATACTACACAAAAATAAGCACAAAACTAGCTCAGGCATTTTTCCAATGTAAATGTGGCTCAATCACATCAAAGCAATATGTGCAAAATGCAATAACACAGAAATCACTTTATATGTAAAATAAACATTCAAGCCCTTTATAGATAATAAATTAAGCCAGTTCAAGTGTTATTAGGTCAAAAATAGTTGAGAAACCAAAACAGCTCCATACTGCGTGCTGCTCCACAGAGCAGCTATTCCTTGAACGATAAAACTGTATGATCACTAGTAAGATATGTTGAATTGAAGTGTGCTGCTCTTCCACACACATTTTTAGATGCATTCCATATAATTTTCTGCCCATTCATAAATAATGCAACACAGCAAGCATCTGTTTGACCAAATTGCATGAACAAACAAAACGTGGCAAGATTTTCCTAGAATAGGCCATTTTATCTCTGACACTTTATATGGCACAAACACAAACATGATTAAACTTACCATCAAAATATGGCTCCTTTTCATCAGCAGACATGGCTGATCCCTTCTGAAGTCTTGTTTTTATAAACACTTAGTCCATCATAACCACAGAAAAAAACTCTTCGGTTTATAAAATACTCATGTTTTTATAATCTGAATATAAGATGCACACTATTCACATTGCATTTCATGAGGAAATAAGAATACTTAACGATTTTAGCTACTTAACCATTAATTTGCTCCAATGTACTGTTCAAAGTATTTTTTTACAGAACATGCATAGACATCTGTAGCAATTGGGAGTTATTTCATGCTGTGAAGACTGCAAAGAGCCAACTTCAACATTTGAAAAAAAACATTAATCTCTTCATTTTTTATTTTCTCAAAATATAATCGAATCACAGTGTATTCACATTTGGTCGGCACTTTTGAAAATACTTTGTTTTTTTCTTTTCGTTAGCAAATCATGCATAAGAAAAAAAACAATGTTACTAATAAACATAAACAATGATAAAAAGAAGCTTAGGGAATTTAAATATTACAATTGCGTAAAAAACAACTGCACTTAACACATCTCAAACGTGTGGTTGAAGAAGCATGTCTAATCATTACATAGTTAGAAACATTGTGTGCAGCTAATAATAATTTACAATAAGAAAAGTACCAAAATTATAGGTTGAGAAGAACACCTTATTGCTTAGCAGTATATAAGTATTAAATTAATTTTCCCAAATTGTAATAACCATGTGTTTGCGTAACTGCTCAGATATATCTTCTTACCTAGAATTTTTATTAAATACATCTGCTCTCATATCAGGATACTAGCAATCTGAAATATGCTGCAAAGAAAACTAGTCAGAATTGCAAGCCCACATAGACCTTTTCAAACCATGCAAGCCCACATAGACCTTTTCAAACCAAAGTCATTTGTCATAAGCCTTGTGTTTCAGTCAAACCACATGTCAAAGTATATTTTTCAAGCAGATCATCAGTAACCTTTCAACATATTTAAGTGCATGTGCATTAAATGTGAACTTCAGTATTGTAAGATTTAAAATTTTGAGCTAAATTAATGTCAAAAAATTTAACATCTGATAGAAACACTACAACATAACCTGTAAATTTCAACANCTACAATAGCTAGTTTTGAAGAAAGCTTGTACTTAAACAAATGTACAAAGGGAAACAAANTTGAAAGACATTCATCATATTATGCATCAATGATGTTTTTATACGGAAGTTGATACCACTTTGAGAAGCAAGGAAGTTTTATTATCCTACTCACTCAGCAAAGAATAATACATTATATAACAATAACTTCCACGTAGCAGTAGCAACACATTCCTGGTTGAGCATCAACATGACTGGCCAGCCCTACATAACATTTTACTTCTCTAAGGAAGTTGGTGATGGCAGTACGCATTATTATCAAATGTTTAGCAGTGTCACCTGCTTTTGGTTCTTCTGTAGAATGTGAAATTCAGATTCAGGCAATAAAAAAGTTTAGATTTCCCTTTAGTTCAATCTAATAACAAACAATTCTGTGATGACAAATGCTTAACTTTGCTGCAGCAAGTTTTTAACAAAAAGCAAGAAGGGAAGATATCTCTACATTTTTGTGAACAAGGTAAATGAGTATCACATATAAATTCTAACCAGTTTTATATCTTTGGTGCACATCAAAAGAAGAAACTGCTTTTTCTAGTAAAACTACCTTGTAAATGCTTGAATAAGATCTGAAGGTATCCAATGTGTTCTATTCTTTACAAAGAACACAGCGTTGATTGAAATACACCCCCAACAAACAAGATATAATATAAATTGATGAAATGTAGGCTATAACCCTGCTCCTACCAGGTATATAGCCTTTGGTTTGACCATGTTATGATGAACATTCTCTACCAACTGACCTCACAGAAACAACAAATGATAGTTAACCCATCCTCTAATCTTTCCTTATTTTTGTAAGTAAGGACTACTTATTTCGTATATTTTTAAATTGTAGCGTAAGGATATTTTGCTCGTTCTAGGTTCAATTCAGACATAACACATTCTAAAAACATAAAATACAACATTGACATTAATTTATTTAAATTGCACACTGATATATTAAAGGTCAATACTGACATTTCCTGTATTGAGCATAATTTTTCAGCAAAAAATGAAACATTTGCAATTAAACAATGATATCACATAGCAGCCTGTAAGATTTTGCAGTTTCACTAAATACGCTTGCCACAGCTACAGCTACCTACAAAATTGCTTGCGAATTTTTATAATATTTGCAGTAATTTAAGTGTAACTGCCACTGCACATACGAGAATAAGTCCTACTGAAAATGCTGACAAAATTAGGCTTTGAGAGCTTTTGGAAATGAAAGTTATTTTTACAATTCAAACAAATAAATCAGGATACATTCAGAACTGTAAATCTTCATGGTAATGTACAAAATCTAAAGGAACCCATGCAGAATTCTTGTAAGATTTGTGAAATGCAAGTAACAACTGCACTAATCAACTGGTGTGGAGACAGACAACACTACATTAAATATATACAAGTAATCAGTCAAGTAGCTAGTCTTTCACAATGGTTATTGTCCAATTGATTCACTTATATCATTCTGAAGACTAGTTATATACTTGAATACAGATATATACAAGTTTGAAACTTTGCAAAAAGAAGAAAACCAAGCCTAGCCTGCTGATTTCTTGATACGTAAAGTTTTACGTTGCAAGTTATTAGTCTTCAGCAAGGTGATACAGCTGAATCAATCAAGAAAATTTTTAAATCGGAAATTTATTTCACATTACAACTCTACATATCTTCTGTCCTAAAATCTTATTCAAACAGAATACGATAAATGCACTACAGAAAATCACTTTCCAAACACCAGTAAATTGCCAACCTTGTTTAAAGCCAACAAATTTGAAGACTTTCTGAAACGAATAAGAAAAATGGTTAAATCAATACAATTCTTTATCAACACAGCTTTCTTACTGTTTTTCTTTACAGGTGGAAAAAGAAAATAAACCATATACTACAACTACATTAGGGTTGTGTTTGGGTTAAAAAAAGAGTTTGCATAATAAGCACAGTTCTAGAAATCTGTGTTCAACATCAAGCTACTTTATATCAATGGTGTCAGATAGCAAGCATGCGGACAGAAGGACAGTAGGCTGTAAACTTGGGGATGTTTGTCTGATAAGGATAATCNCATATTCTNGTTAAATTCATAAAAGAGCTCTGCAAATTGGCTATGCGATTAACTGGATTCGTCTTTACTTGAATTTGTACAAAAACACCTAACACAAAGTGCAGAAAAGATAAGCAAAAATTCCACAAAAATCCTGATATAATTTCTATAAAAATATTTGTTCCAAAACTATCCTACAATTTAACACGTTTGGTGCCAGTGTACAAATATATCGTACCTAGAAATCTCGTATAAACAACTATTTTTGCACAACTTTGCAACTTCATAACTCGCTAGTCGATTGTGCTTGGGAGCTGTTCAAACCTTCAAAAGACACAGCAAGTCTTCAAGTCCGCAATGAAAAAAAATTTTGGTTTTGTCTTTTTTTTGTGAGTGATGTCATAAGTGAGGTAGGTTTTTAGCCATCTTGGCTCAGGTTACCTGGCCCTGGGCTCAACTGCAAGATGGAAGTATTTCACTCAAGTTTTATTAGAAACTAGGTGTTTTTTTAGCCTTTGACTGGCTTTCTAGTGTTTATCTAATTAGTTTATCTAAAAAAGCCTTTGACTGGCTTTCTAGTGTTTTTCTAATCTAATCAGGGGATTATTAATTGTCTAATAAAGGGATTAATTAATTATTTTGTTGTTTTTAGGCCATAACTTCTCAACCCAGTTAGGGAAACAACTCTCTAGCCAAATGGCCTGGTGGGTTATGCAGTTGCTAAGAGGACACTACAAAGATGTCAAGACTTTCAAAATTAGCCACTTTACTCTTTCTATTATTATAAAACACAGCATTTCATGATGGTGGTTTAGCCATTTGTAATGCCCAATTATGATATCTGTCTGGTTATTAAAATGCTGACATTATTGTATTGGCTACAACATAAACTAGGGCAGCAACACGAGGTCTGAAGTTTCAAAGCAACTGCTAACACAAACCACAATCAACTCACTTTTATAATTAGTCGTGATTATAACTGTCAGCCATGCAATATTTTAGAAAAAATAAAACACCCAAAAGAGAAGTAGAAATTTCTACGTATTCTTTTCACAAAATTTCAACATACATGATTTGTCTAGGTTACACAGCATCTTCCTGACATATAGTGAAACGTCAAATGAACAATAATACATGCTGGAAACATGATTTAGAGTTAACACTTTTGTCACCTTGGCTGCTTTTGGCCAGAGTTACACAGGGTGCCAAGCATTTTTTGGCAAGTTAGCACTTTTAAATAGTGTAATTAACTATAGCTGTACTTGGAAGAAGTGTAATGAAGGATGTAATTAATATCTTTCATCAACATGTTAATTGCTGGTTCAGATGATTTTTTGTGCACCAACTGGCTGTTTGGCATATTTTTTCCTACGAAGGAAAATAGTGTTGTGATCAGAAAGCCCAAGCAAAAAGTATACAAAGCTTCACACTGTGGCAGCAAGCAACAAGAAAGATCATGTGCCATGATCACTCTATTATTGCTTGTTTACACCACATGGATGAGTGCTATTCTTCGCACACATCCCGTTCATGGTGAATCGCACATTCAACACAACGCCCAGCAAAAGGTTGCAACAATAGTTGCTAAGAGTTGATAATGCATTTGAGTAAAGTAGAAAGCAATTTAAACTACTGTTTTATTATCACAAAACAATTGTCAGTTTTGGTGTGCAGATTGGTCATTTTGGTCTGCAAAAGCCATTACAGTGGCCCTCATGGTTTTGACCATAACTCCCGAGCCAATAGTGCTGATGAGTTAAACATCAAAAGACAAAGAAATTTTTATACTTTCAATTTTCTTCAAATTGCATATTTTTGGATTTGTATTGCTAGGGAGCAATTTGGGATCCTGTGAAGAACACTGAGGATTAATTTATCTGTTGCTTTTTATGTTAGGTGACTCCCTAACGTAGTTGGTTCCGAAGTTATGACTAAAATTCAGCCCTAAAACCATGAAAGTAGCTAGCATGTTCCTTAGAGGGCTGAATCTCATAAAACTTTAAATTGTGACATTACAGATTAATATATAGGAATGAAAACCATTAGAAATGTAAAAGTAAAACATCAATTACAAACGATCAATAACATATTTTCATAAAACTATACCATTCTTGCATATTAGATTTCTACAAATCTGAAAAACTTTATTAGTAAACATGCTCTGCTTAAAAATGTTTGCGATCTACCACCTCAACTGCTAATTCAACCTCAAATGACATAAAATGAATCATTCACATTAATTTCAAAATAATATTTCACAAAACACGTAACCTTGCTAATTACCTGTCTAAAACATTAAATACCTTCTTGCAACAACAACCTACTCACAAGAACAAAAACTATTCACAGAAAAGCAAACTGTCTATCAAGAAACTTCAATATCATGACCATTGACCAAAATCAGGTTCTAAGAACAACATTTTTACAGTTGATGCAAGTAACTTCTTGTTTAAATTATACTCCAAATTTAGTCACAATGCAAACTCTCATGTGAACAGTTTCTAAAGTTAATGAATTCAAAATAAAGCTGCTTTGTCACAAACTCTGGATGAAATAAGCAAAGCTAAATTTTGTTATTATCTAAGTAACATAGTTCATAGGCTACAGATTGTTAATTTCACAAAAATTTCCTTTTTAACTAGGTAGTTTAAAACCACCATCACCTCCATATGACATGCATATAAACCATCATCTGTCTACACTCTCAGCGTCTTTCCTGATTAGCAAATACACTGCTTAATCAAAACCATAGACAATTAAACCCAGTTGACTGAAAAAAATGTGTTAGCTAGTATGGGCAGTTAGGACTAAGCAGCAGCTTTTAGATACAAAGTTAAATGCCAGGCTATTTCTAGTGCCATTTTGTAGTTTTTTTTGCAAAAAAAAGTTCAAAATCAAATTAATTTATATTCTGTCTACAGTAAGCTAAAACTCATATCTTGATCCACTCAACCACATGCTATGAATAGGCAACAACTTAAATGCATTGCTGATTTAGGTTTTGATTTTTTGCTATCAATGCATTTTATTCATATGCCTTATAAATAGTGCAAATTAAATCATCTTGATTACAAAAAACAAACATGTCTCGAATAAAACCTACACTTGATTGTGTTCGAGCAATTTCACTCCACATGTGTGACAAGGAACCCATCACAAATTTTCATAACCTTCGGCACTGGTGTACATTGTACAATATATTCATGTTTGCTATTCGAGCCACTTTTCTTGCATCACTTTGCACTGCTGTAACTCATTAGCCAATTGAGCTAGAGACCTCCTGTTGAAACCCTCAAAAAATGTGGAATGTCATCTAGATTAGATTTTTTTAAATCAGAAGTTTTGGATTTGATGTTTTTTGTGGATGAGGTCACAATGGGATTAGGTTGACACATTTTGGCCATGGTGACAAGGCTCTGGGCACCAATGCCAATTTTTTAACTCAAGTTTTTAATCAAAACTTGGATATGAGTCTTTACAACCTTTATCATTTCTGGTTCAAAAGTTATGGTCAAAAAACAAAAGTGGGATAAATAAATACACAAAACATTTTTTACCCAAATTCGGGCTTTTTGACCATAACTTTTTGACCAAAAAGGCTAAAAAGCCAATCAAGGGCTCTAAAGACTCGGATTATAACCTAGTTTAATGCCAGGTGGATTTACCTGTAAATCCTGTATTTTCACACCACTTCGAAACTCCATAAGCTGCCAGCTGATTGTGCTAGTGAGCTGTTCAAATCCTTAAAAAACTCAGTGAGTCTTCTAGTTTGCAAAAAAAAAATAAGTTTTGGGTTTTCTGTGGATGATGTTATAAGTGGGGCAGGTTTAGGCCTTTTTAGCCAAGTTTGTCGGGCCCTGGACCCCAACTGCAAAAAGGAAGCATTCCACAGAGGTGAGCATGAATAGGATCAGGATTGGATATCCTGCAGGATACTTGCAATTTTTTTGGATCAGGATGAGATTTGGATATTTAATTTTGAAAAAAATTGGATCAGGATATTTGTTTGATTTCTATAACGAAACTTCACTGAGAGTGATTCAAGATGTCATACATGATGGTGCTGTTGCGATCGGAAAAACCGAGCAGCATGCGCGCAAAGCTTCACACTGTGGCAGCAAGCAGCAATAGAGTTCACCTGACGATATCACCCTGGTCATCACCGTTAGCACGTACAATCAACTGTTCACCAGGTTCACAAGCATTGTTAAAGGTCACTCACCAAGATCACTCCATCGGGATCACTATTGTTGCTTCTTAATGCCACATATATATATGGTGTTGTTCTTCGTGCACATTCCGTTTGTGGTAAATCGCGCATTCAGCGCAATGCTAGCGGAGAGGTTGCAACAATGCTAGTGTTTTCTTTGCCATGGTTTTATAGTCACAAAATATCAAAATGATTTTGTCAGGATGTACAGCACTCACCACAATCAATGATAATTTGTGTTACTTTATCCTACATTTTTTTCCGACGAAGTGAAAATAATAAGCTGCTCTTGTATTACTGGTATGCTGCTTTGTTGTACTGAGTGGCATNATGATGTNTGTTGTGTAGGCTAATACTGTCTACTTCATGGGTGGCCAACTTGTCTTCGACTAGGAACGACTAGAAAATTTCTTGACAACTCGCGATCCACCAGTCATTAATATAGTCACAAATAGAAAATCCCAAAGTTAAGTATTACATGTGCAAATACAGCGTACCTTCGCCTTAGTAAGTGATGCACAGACAGAAACCTCTGAGTTTACATGCTTTGTTTATTGCGGAAAGGCGTGCACAATCATGACACATGAAATGCAGCAGACGAGGCATAGTGGCATGCGAACACGATACAATGACGTGATACAGCACGTAATTGCACAAAGTGCAGTCGCAATTTTTGGGCCATTTCGGGCGGTAGCAGCATTAGCCCACGAGCTGAGTGCTAGGTTCCTTGCTCAAGGGAACAAGAGGAGAGGGGGATCTAACTCCTGCCTCATAATTGTGAGGCCAGCTCTTACCGAAAGAGCCAACTGGCCACCCGCCAAAGTCATGATTGCCACGCAATAATTGAAAAACATATTGCAATGCCTTTGTGGCATCTGCCAAGCTAGCAGATAGCCAGTCATTGCAAGAGGCACCAAAGAATATACGTGACCAACCAACTGATGGATAATTTTTATGTACTTTCTGGAATATTGATTGAAACATGTTTTTTTTAGGTATCTTGTCAATTCAGCGCAAAACCAGGCATGATCGACCAAGTGACACTTGGCGATCAACTGTTGGCCACCTTGGTCTAGTTCATTGTTTAAGCTACATTTCTTTTGGTTAGAATTTTGAACATTCTACCTCACGTTGTAAACCTGTTGTCCGGTTTTCAAAACTTTTTAAAAAATGTTGCAGCTAACACAAAAAGTTTTCCCATAAACAGAGTCGTCTATATTAGCCCAGACAAAACAGCAATGCTGTGAGCCAAAACAACAACCACTTGCGCAGCAGGAATTCCCACTCGACCACGCTCATCATACCAACTGCTCACGCTACAGAACAACCTCAGTGTTATAACTGGACAAAGCTGTATACATTACAGTTCAAATGGAAAAATAACCACAGGAGAGCTATATCTCTGACAGCAAAATACACAATACTATACTGTTTTTCTGATTGAAAGTGCAAAACATGCTGTTATTTTTATGGATTGGGTCAAAAAATGACAGTGTGTCTTTGTTTAGAAACGGCTATAGGTCCGCTGACAGTGACACGGTCAGAATAAACGCTTAGTTTGTCACATTAGCAGCACTGTCATGGTTGTCAGGTAGACGTGTCTTACTGTGTGAATGGTTTTCACATTGACTCTTGCCATAATCGGGCACCTTTCGTTTTGGTAGTTGTGGTTGCACTTTTCATGGTACCGGTTTTCATTTACTTTTTTCAAAAGTTTCCAAACTTTTGTGGTCAGATTTGCAGTTTAGGTTTAAAAGTGTTAGGCTTAGGGGTTAGATTTAGGTTTTAGGGTTAGGTTTACTAAGTTCTACCAAGCGTAGTGTAGTCTACTGCACGCTTGTCATGGATTAGTGTCATGGTGCAGGCAACGGATGATAAGTTTTCAAGAAGAAAGGTCCACTGGTGGAGCTATAACCACTGCCTGTTTGTTTTGTATTTAGCCAGTGTCGCATTCGGATATAGATGGATATCGGATACTAAATTTCAAAAATTTTTGGATAAGGATTGGATATGGACATTCAGCAATGTTTCGAATATGGATCAGGAGTTAAAAAATCAATATCCACTTACCTCTGGTATTCTATTCAAATTTTCAGCAGAAACTACTAGAGATCGACCGATATGGCTTTTTGGGGGCTGATAACAATACCGATAATCTGCCATTCATGGACTGATACCGATAATTCCAAAATTTTTAAATTTTGTTTTCTGCTTCATTATCAAAAATATTGTATTGTATGCCTCACTTTTTCTTAACTTCAAAAATCACGATTTGCGAGCTAAAATTTTTCAATTTGTAGCAATTTCAATGCTGTGATGTGATTTTCAATTATCTGATTAATGATGATGCTTTTGTTTCGGCTGCGACGGCTGACGCGTGCTCCATGGTTGATCTTGTCTGCTTGTTTATGAAAGCACACCTGCTAGCGTTGCTCGAGATAAATGTCTTGACTTGGTTCGTCGTGCTTTCTCGCAAGTTCTCTGCGTGCGTGAAAAATATAACAGTGCTTTGTCAACACCTACCAAGGCCAATTCAGCCGATACTGATATATCAGTAAAACCCAAATATCGGCCGATCCCTAGAAACTACCATATTTTTCAGACCATAAAACCAACTTAAAATCCTTTAATTTTCTCAAAAATCAAAAGTGCGCCTTACACTGTGATGCGCTCAATGTATGAATCTGGTTACGCTTTCTGACCTTGGAACAATTTTGTGGTAAAGAGTGCTATTCATTTAATTGCTAGTTGCAATTTTTTTATAAACACACCATCATGTTACGTAACAAACCAACAACAATTGCAATGGGTAGCACATGTGGTTCCGTGAGTAGCTAGCACATACCTTAACACTTTGGCGTCTGGCCAAAAAAAGGGATTTTCGAAATAAAAACACCGAAACGCACGTGGCTTTGCACAGGAATTACTCTGCTCCTGTATGGGTTACGGACCTGGTCGAAGTGTCAAAAGACGCAGCAAGTCTTCTAGTCTGCACTCGAAAAAAATTTTTTTTTGGGAGGTGCGGATTTTTTGTGAGTGAAATCATAAGTGGAAGACTTTTTGGCCACCTTGGCCCACTTCACCTGTCCCTGAGCGCCAACCGTTGGATGGTAGTATTTCGCTGAAGTTTTTATTGGAAACTAGGCTACAATCCGAATCTTTTGATACTTTGGATGACTTGCTGGGGTTTCAGGTTCAAAAGTTATGATCTAAACTAATTAGCTAATTAGATAGTTAATTAATTTGTTTATTTTAGATCATAACTTTTGAACCAGAAACGTTAGAAAGTCGATCAAAGGCTCAAAAGACTTGGACTCGAGCTCAGTTTTCGATGAAAACTTCAGCAAAACACTTTGGCCTAGCGGTTGGGCCCTAGGCCAGGAAACATGAGCCAAAATGACCCCAAAACTAATTTACTTATGACGTCACTCACAAAAAATCCTCACCCCCCAACCAAAAAATCGTTTTTGAGTAAATCTAAAAGACTGGCTAATCCGTTTGAGCCATTGAACAGCTCTCTAGGGCAATCGGCAGAGCTACAGCGTTGGTAAGGCAACCGAAAACTGCTGTTTTTAAGCCAAAATCTAGGTACGAATATATCGTACACTGGCTCTCAAAGTGTTAATGTTGAAGCACAGATCAATTACTCCTCAAGGCTACTGCCCACTGAGCTATATGTAATACTTTGTGAGGCTTCTGACTAAATACAATGGCGCACCCTACATCAAACACGTGCACACCTCTAAGTTAATTCTGTTCATGTTTAGCGGATTAGGCATGTGTGACAGATTAAACTCCTTCATATGTCAGTTCTCTTCAACCGTTTTGTCATCGCAGAACCCCTGATATACTTTCCTGTTTGTCATAAAGCCCCATTAACAAAAACTGAAAAAACACGAATTACTTGTAAGAAAATCAAATATGTCGTTACTAGACACTTCAACAAATAAACAGTTACTACAGAAGTTAAAA
>JGI24158J21664_10006927_pt1 | contig 15000 bp, 6 predicted proteins | sample Ectturendosymbi3_FD_21664 | JGI IMG/M metagenome (IMG submission 21664) | reverse complement strand
TTTGCTCTAATGTTCACTAATGGTTGGTTTACTGCATGCGATGGCTTTTATGGTGCTTCTGCTTATTGGCTGAGTCATATGAAACAATAAACCATTTCGAATGCGTTCAGTAAATTCAAACTAAACTTCGGTTCTTAAATGGCAGTAAGTTAATCAATGTGCAGCCCTCATAAAGATAGTGACATAATGTTTGGCCCAGCTAATGGTGATGTAAACTGCATTTCGAGGCAATCGTAAAAATTCCTCTCAGATAAATCTGGAGTGCTACAAATATAGCTTATCCTTGTCTGCAACGTCAGCCGTTAGCTTAAATCAACATCACAGATTTCTATTTTTGTACAGTTTCAAAATTAATTTCCTGAATATGGCGGTGATATAGACCTACATTTTATATGCCTTGAAGCTCAAACTTTGACTAATAAGCAATCCAGTTTCAAAGTCTTTTTTATTACGCAATAATGCCAGAGACCAGGGGTGGGCTAATTTGCTCAATGGTAGAGTCATTTGCAAAAAAACAAAAACACCAGCGAGCCCCAAATCAGTTTGTATAGTGTCAAATACAAATACGGTAAAGAATGCAAGTTTTACATAAAATGGTCTGAACAAATTGAAACACAAAAAACGCATACTTTGTCGATATTAGGTTCTTGTTTGATTTGCCACTCTCCGAAAATCTTGACAATACGTTGTTAAAGCTATGCGAATTCATTCCATCTATTAGGGTTGCACGATTGTTTGATTTTACGAACGTCATTACAGAGAATAAAAATTCACAGCAGTATGTCGTGCTAAAAACAGAAATGATTCGTGTCGTGCACTGGTCTTTTAAATCCTGGGTATTTACTTTCTGGAACCTGTCGCCAGAAGTCCACTGCAGAGTGGCATTGACTCAAACATTTACATCTCTGACCTACCAACCACCGTCTCCAAAAAGGATGCATATGCTGACAATGTAGCAATTATGCATTCTGATGGAGACTACAGCTGGCAGTGGAAGGGGTGCTGAGCAACGACGTGTTAACCGTAAGCGAATACCTCCAGACATGGAAGATAAAGCTGAGCTCTACAAAAACGGTGTCGGCAGCCTTCCACCTTAACAACAAGGAAGCTAAACGTGACCTGAAAATCAACCTCAACAACGAAACCTTGCCATTCTGCTCCGAGCCCAAATACCTCGAAGTAACGTTGGAATGGTCGCTCACGTATCGCCGACACCTTGAGTCGCTTCGCAAGAAGATGACATCTCGCGTCGCGCTCCTCAGGCAGTTTGCTGGCTCCGGTTGGGGTGCTGGAACAACAACTCTGCAAACAGCCACCCTTGCCCTGGTGCGTGCAACCGCTGAGTACTGCGCTCCTGTCTGATTCTGCAGTACTCACACCCGCCTCATCGACCCCGCCATCAACGACGCCTTGCGAATTGTGACTAGATGTCTGCGTCCTACACCAGAGGACAACCTTCCCATCCTCCCAGGCATCCAACCTGCTGAGCTTCCTCGCAATGGAGCCACACTGTCTCTAGCACACTGTGCCATGGAGCCTGGAAATTTGCTCCACTCAGCGCTCACCCGCCCATCGAGTGCAGAAGCACGGCGTCTGAAATCGAGACACCCATTTGTATCCGCCGCACAAGAGCTCATCAGTTAATCTGACAACAACATACGTGCGGCGCACTGGGCGGATCACCAATGGAACGCGGAGTGGGCGGACAACCCTACAAGACTCCGCATTTTCATCCCTAACACCGGCACCCACTCCCCTGTACCGACCCTCCCAAGAAGAACCTGGGTCCGGCTAAACCGCCTACGCACGTATGTCGGGCGTTTCCGCTCCTGTTTGTACAAATAGGGTATGGCTTCCTCTGCGGCCTGTGAGTGTGGTGCAGAAGAACAAACCGTCGACCATGTTGTTCTCCAATGTCCAGTCCATCCACCTCCTCATGAACTGCGCGGCCTGACGGTTCTGGACGATGAGACAATCGAATGGCTGCTCAACACCTGCCCCGAGGTCTAGTGCGGCCAAGCAGTGGTTAGAACAACTGACTCAAAGAAAGAAGACTGAAAGTTTTTAGAGACCTTCTTGGTTTTCGGTCAGTTTTGTTTCTACCAAGTTTGTGACAAACGATTGGCGACCTGAGCAGCCATCACCGACTACATTAACGTTGAAAAGATTTAAGGATTCCAAAGCATAATTTTAACTCCTGCAGATGGTCAAAATTGACTGGAAACTCCTCCAATAGTGCTTGCAATTAATTTTTGTATTCTTCCACTTTGTGGTCTGTAATTGCCTCTCATTGTGACATAAGGAAAATGATAGAATGATTTTGACAATATGTCTCTTTGAAAAATTTTGATCTTGTTCTGGAAACTTAAATAGCTTAATGTGAGCTTGAGGTTCACTCTCTTTTTTATCAAATCGCGTAGACTCGCAGATCAAAAATAGGCCAGCAGGAATTGGCCAGTATACGAAGGGGGGAAGAGAGATCGGGTGTAAGGCCTTAGAGTAACGATGGCAATGCTTCTTTATGTCTCTCTCTCGGTCATTTAACATTGATTTTGCATGCCCCTCAGGCACGTTTACATCAGATCTAGGCAATATGTATTGGTAGCCTTACAATACGAACGAGCATCTAGTTACAGCAATTCATTAAAATGTAATTATTGTAATTTCACTCTTTGGATGCCTCCCTGTCTTGGATGTCGGGAGTCTCATCTGCGCACCACTGGTTGGTACAAATTGTTGTGCACTGAACTGTTGCTACTGAAAATAAGTAATGCCCAAGTGGACTATCGCTAGTTGTTTGTCTTTGAAAAATCGAATTGAAGACAACTACTTAATAGAAATCTTTTGTTAATTGCCAGTTGCAAGATGGTCTAGTAGCGGTAGCGGTAAAGTGAACTAATGTTTTGAGATCAGTGAACCAAACTTGAAATGCTCAAACTATGGTATGTATGTACCGACTTTATGATATGCCAGGAACAGTATATCGGCCAAACTATAAACAAATTTTCCAGGAGATGATTGGTTAACCCCCCGCAGTAATTGGAACAAACCAGATTGTAAAGATGACAACGACGAAGTGGCCATATCGCAGCACTATTCGGAGTTGAATGGCATCGTAATTAAACCACCTATCCATGAAGATTTCGCTGGTACTTTTGTAGAGCAACATATTTTTCACTCTCTGGATACCTGTGAAAAATAAATAGTTGAACAAACATAATAGACAAATTATTATTCAAAAAATGATCCTCCCCGTGTTAAATAATTCTTGCACCCTTTTGCGTTGTTCTTCTTGGAGACTTGTTTTGACATTCCACCACCCAGTGAGATACCATGTCGTTCTTCTTCATCTTTTGAGCGAGTTCTTTCAATCCCATGTTAGCCGCACTGGATCTCGGGGCAGGTGTTGAGCAGCCATTCGATTGTCAGGCCGTGCAGTCCATGAGGAGGTCGATGGATTGGACATAGGAGGACAACATGGTCGACGGTTTGTTCTTCTGCACCACACTCACAGGCCGCAGAGGAGATTCACAGGCCTGATTTGTGCAGTCGGGAGCGGAAGCGTCTAACACCGGTGCAGAGGCGGTTAAGCCGGACCCAAACTCTTCTTGGGAGGGTTATTCCGGAGGGGTGGGTCCCGGTGTCGGAGATAAAAGTGCTGAGTCTTGTAGGGTTGTCCGCCCACTCCTCGTTCCATTGGTGATCCGCCCAGTGCGCCGCACGTATGTTGTTGTCAGATAAACTGATGAGCTCTTGTGCGGCGGGTACAAATGGGTATCTCGATTTGAGGCGCCGTGCATTTGCACTCGATGGGCGGGTGAACGCTGAGTGGAGAAGGTGTCCAGGCTCCATGGCACAGTGTGCTAGAGACAGTGTGGCGCCATTACGATGAAACTCAGCAGGTTGGATGCCTGCGTGGATGGGAAGGTTGTCCTCTGGTGTTGGACCCAGGCATTCAGTCACAATTCGCAAGGCGTCGTTGCTGGCGGGGTGGAGAAGGTTTGTTGTAGCTGATCTTGAGCTCAAGTTTAACTTCCTTGTTGTTAAGAGAAAAAGCTGCCGGCACCGTTTTTGTAGTGCTGAGCTTCAGTTTCCAGGTCCCTCTTTAGGAAGCACTCACACAGTACAATGAATAAACACAAATAACCAACAAGCTTTTACTGCGGCACAAGTGACAGTTGACCCACTTTCATAGTATTCACTTTCAAGAAAATAACATGCTTTTCAAAACTAAACGTAACATTTTTTTTCAGACTTTTATAAAATACAGTTTGATAACTGTCCACAGATAAACACTTTTTTTGACATAATGTCTATAGGATAGGATCGTTGAAAAAACAAATTATGGTACTGTTGCAACCTCTCCGGTGGTGTTGCGTTGATTGTGTGATTCACCACGGACGTGATGTGCGCGAAGAACAAAAATATATACTGTATATGTGGCGCGAACAAGCAATAATAGATTGGTCATGGTATGCAGTGCGAAGCTTTGCGCATATGCCGCTCGGGATTTCCGATCACAACAGTACGTCCATCCCTTATAGACACTCTTCACACTCCAGTCAACCAAATGGCAATGGTCCACGTTTCATCTCTGTTTGGACAGAATTGCCTATTCAGATCACATAGCAAAGTTTACTGTAGATTCATCTGCATTGCGTTCCGTCTCTTTATATTTGGGCCATAACGCAAGACGGTGTCCACAGAAAATATAAGCTTTTACAGACGTCACCTCATTGGAGTTCGCAAAGACAGTCAAGTCCAACAACTTGGCAATTACACAGACAATCTCCTCTGTCAGAAATTAGTTAACATCACCTTACTAAATGAACTTTTCAAAATTGTAATATGATTTTAAATACCGCTCGCATGCGCTCAAAACAGAATACTTCCATTATTGCAATGGTTTGTGCTTTCAACCAAAATATATATATGAAGCAAACATATTATTTTATTCTAACCACATGTGATTTCCAACCAGATATCACGCTGATAGCAAAAGTGTAAGGGCCACAGCCCCTATAGTTCCAGCCTGAGCTAAATAAGACGACATACTTCCTACGATTCAGTCACACAATTTTTGTCCGCTAGTGCGACAGCGAGTTGTCGCAAAATTTATCACGACTTGGTACACACGCCTGAAAAGATTGTAGCCCCTTTAGTAGCGAACAGCAATCACCAGCACAGATTACGACCTTCAGACGTTCACACAGTTTTCATACACAAAAACGTTGATGAACCAAGCAAACACACAGCAGCCAGAGAAAGTCGGAAATAAACCAAAACAAACGTGATCCCGCGTTCTCCAGCATTTCAAATTGATACCAAGCTGATAGCCAAGCACAAGTGAGTTAACAAAAAAGCACAATACTTGCAGCCTAATCCACTTTTGTTCATAAGGCCCCTCACTATAGCTTTCTAGCGAATTAACTTTTAAGGTTTATACAATAATCGCAAATTTTAAATAACATATAAAACATTGAAATAGCGTTGCTACCACGGTAACAGTGCTCTGCAAAGCACATCAAGCCAGATTTCAAACGTGACTTCCTTTGCGTTTAAACTCAGACCACTTTACGCCCTAGGCACTGCGCTCATCAGCAAATGCAGTCATTTTTCACACGTTTCTTCTCGCTGGTGCTACCTGCTTTAAACCCACCAATCTCAATCAAACGTTTCTCCTTCGATGCTAATTACTCTGGAAGAAAATCAAAAATATTTAGTCAAACCATCCTACTTTTTGTAAAGTTTTTGGAGCAGTAATGCCAGATGCACTGCAACAATTAATTCCTTCAAACACGCGTCAAGAGTGTGCAGCAATCTTTAAGTGGTAGCCACTTATAATAACAATGCGCGTACGTCACCTACTGCAGGTTTTCTGATAATCATTTGCTAAATCTACGTTGACTTATGCCTTCCTCTATCCAAACGGCACTGACATCCACCGTTCGTAGTGCCATATTTTCACTTTTTGGGAGCAATCATTCACCTCTTTCACTAGAAAATTTTTTTTTCAAACTACTCCCCTTGAGGTCCTTCACACATACATAGGTACGAGCATACAACCAGTGCGCAAGGCGTGACAAAGAACACTACTTTTTACTCGCCAAGCGCAAACTTATACAACGGGAGCTTCAATGTCTGTTTAGTGCCACGTAGAAACCCGGGATCTTGAGTGGCACCGGTACATGGATTTACAGATGAAGGATCCTGGGTGGCACTGGTACTTGGATTTAGATTTACAGAAGGTTCCTCAGTGGGACTACTTGGATTTATAGACAAAGATCCTGAGGGTCCATTCGTACTTGGAGTAGCTAAAAAATTTTCATTGGTGTTGTTGCAGTTGACTGCATCACCTTGAACTACTTAGGCAAGCACAAGCAAGAGATGGCAATTCTGGGCATTAGTAACAGGAAAGCAACCAGCAGCAATAGAGCTCCCTCACTGAGTTCACTCTATTACTACTAGGTTGCACTATTATTATATAGGGATAAGCGAATTACGATAATTCGGTTGTGGTGACTATCACAGTGACTTGTTACTCATGGGCACCATCTAGCGGTGTCCATTTATTTACATGTGGCGCCATCTTCTGGCCGCCACATTGCCACTGGTGTTTGAAGGTACAAGAAGTTGTTTCTGGGTGTCAGTGGTGCAAAATGTTACTGACGAACATTTTGGGTCCCAAGTAATATATCTGCATCGTTGGCATTTTCTGATGAGCTTGTTTGTTTCGGGTATGCAAAACCGAATGATGTGATGGACTTCAAATGTTTAATTACATGTTTTTGCTGGTTTTGACGCTTTCGTTTTCTTGCACCACTTGGATCTTGTCAAATCTTTGTACTTAGGTTAAAATCAAGAGCAATTGGCTACTGGAACGAGAGCGAGTTAATGTTTTCGAGCAATACCAAAAAATCTGTTTCGGTTGAAGACGGTAAACTCTAAATCAGTGGTTCCCAACATTTTCAGTGTCATGGACCCTTTTGACAATTTGGCTGAAAGCTGTGGACCCCTTTAATTAAATCAGTCAATACTGTTACGTACAAGTGGTCTCTACCAGAGAAGGTTATTATCTGCTTTGCGCGCCAAAAATCATGAATGATCCTGGAACTTAACATGTAATAAATTGACATTGTTGCATAACAATGAAACTATCTAACGAATGGAATTGTGTGTAACAAGCACTGCTAAGGGCGGGATATTACATATACAGTAAATGGGGTTAAGTGGAAAATATTTGAAAAGCTTGTTCACCAGGCATCAGATATGAGTGGACTGTCATATTTTGCGATCCAGATCCAGGTCGGAATTTTTAAAACGCAGTCCAAGTCCAACCATACTTAAAAAGGTCTAAGAAATTTAAAATCCAAGTCCAAATAAAGTCAAAGAGAATTAACAAAAATCAGCTTTTCAATGACAAAAATTACACCATTCTTTTCCATTAACTCGGTCCAAATCTGGTGTTGATCCTAAATTTATAAAGCATTTACAGTCCGGATCCAATCCAAAATCAACAAAATTTGTCAGAGTCCGGATCCAGTCCAATCCAATGCTCATCTCTACCAGGCATTGGAATTTTCAGCAGGCATTGGAATTTTCAGCAACAGTGTTGCCCGATGGTAAGATGCGCCACCAAATTCTCAATTGCTTGTGATATTTGAAACAACTTGGTGAAAAAAAAGAAGCATGGATCCAGACGTAAATCTGGTGAAATTTTATAGTATTTTTCAATGAATGAAAAAAAATTTTCCAGACGAAATCCAGCAACAGTTTCTCTTTTCAACGTGAAATTCGCCAACACTATCTCTATAGCCCGCCTTCTTTAGCAGAGCGCGGAGCCAAAAAATTTAGATGCCTGCAGCTGGAGCCCGAATCGGAGCCTAAAATTTGGCTTCCAGCTCCATAATCTTGCTCCTCAGGGGACATTTTTAAAAATTTGATTTTGCTGACGACAACTGGCGGCAGGCCGAACCATGAAATTTGCTTCTTGCCGAGGCGGCTGACATGAACGCTCCTGCCCAAGATTCACTGAGTGGCGCAGGAACAGCGGTAGGGCAAGGGGGTAGCAAAAGAGTTAATGGCAATGAAAACTTAAAAAGAAATCGTTTCCAATAATGATTGTTTCTGTTTAGCAAGAATGTTGACCTCAAAAATAATAATAGATAAATTATAAAAATTTCTCTGAAGGTTCTGGGTGTGCGAATAGTTGTAATAAACATGTGTCAAGTCGATCTTGCTAAACCACGAAATTACCTATGATATTTCTGTAAAAAGGCAACTCCGCCCCCGTTTCCCCCACTATGGAAGGTCAGGCGACCAATGTCCCCGCTCTCCGGCGTCCCTGCTCTTTTCTTTTCGAAGCATCAATAGCAGGGGGACAAAATTCACTTTATCTGATTCTTGGCGTAGTTCAGCAGCAATCCTCGGGGCAATGCAATCAACAATTTTCTAATTCGCATTTTGTTCTTGCAATGGCAAATTTAGGTTAAAAAAATTTTGAAACTAGCTCAGAGGTTGCAATCAGAAATTCTAAAAGACTGTCGAAAATAGCATCGTGATACACAAAAGTAGCTTCTTTCGCTGCTAAGAGGAGAGACTCATCAGAATGAACAGCTTTGAATAAGTGTGTCACACGAGATGACGACATTGCTGCCTCAACAGAAAATTTGTGTAACGTGTTTTTTGTTTCCAAGTGGTTGTCAATACCTGAACGTCCGCCATGGCTAATTGGAATAACACATAATTCCAACCCAGCATGGTAATTTTTAGACAAAATCCAAGTCGAAGCCTAAGAAAAAGTTAGATAAAGAAAAGTTACATCGGCCTACCAGTATTTTCAGTGTGATTCAATAAAATGAGAAAATGATAAATGTTTTTTGCAGAAGGAAATGAATTGTATGCAAATCATTTCTAGCCGTTTGTATGTTCGTCAAGAACTTGTTCACTCGCAAGAACTTGTTTTCTTCACTCGGTGAAGAAAGAAACTATTACATCAATAACGTAAATGTGAATTATTTGAAAATTCCCAAAAAGCATCGCGGGCCGCTCAAAACGACCTCATGGGCCACATGCGGCCCGTTTGAGACCCTGATGTAACACAAAGAAACAAGAAAAAACAAGATCACACATCACTCTTCAGCAAGTTGGGTGAACAGACCAATCACAGCCTGCTAATACTCGTGTAGGAAGGGGTATGCTGGCTGACTGAATGCCTAACCGGGACTTTTGGGTTGACTGACCGGGACAAGGCCTTTAAACCGGGACTGTCCCGGCTAAAACGGGACGTATGGTATGCCTAGTCACTGGTCACCTCATGACGTTTTTAGTCGGTGCGAGAGTTAGGGTCGACAGGTTGAGGTTAGAGTTAGTGATACAGGTTGAAAATAATATTGAAATCAGGGTTAGGTTTGAAATTCGTTTTTCCAGTCCGAACTCTCAACAATGCTTTTCATCAAAACAAAAATCGCCTTAAATTGCAGGATGATTGTAAGATGTATTCTGATAGAAACTTCTCCTTGTATGGATAAGCTACTCAAGAACAAACAGTATCAAACCTCCCACTGAAGTTGATTAAATTACAACTTGCATACCTTTGCTAAAGTACATAAACATGTTCATTGATATGAGTCAGATATTGCGTTACCCTGTAGCTGGATTGTGGAGTTGCACCCAATTCGTCGTCTTTTGTAGGCTAGACCACCACTGGGGAAAGTTTAGCATTCGTCTTTTTCATTCAAAGGTCATGGACCCCCTAAAATCTTTCTGTGGACCCCTGGGGGTCCATGGAACTCCGGTTGGGAACCACTGCTCTAAATCGTCGATCCACACTACAAACTGGTTATGGCAAGTAGCATAGCACAAGGATTTTAAACTTCATAGCCGCCTAGCGGACTGCTAAGCACAAATATTCCTACTGCTAACGCGCCACTTCTAAGCTATGTTTAAAATTTCACCCGTCAACACAAACAAGTTTGACACCCGGATACAGAAGGTGGAGTCGGCAAATTGTAAAAGTCAGTAAGCTGAAATTTGCCCAGTCCGGAGTCGGAATGGGGGTCGTCAACTTTTTCTGCCGACTCCCAAGTCCTGAGTTGACTGCCCTATCAGTAAATCAATGGATTCACAATTCGCAGTGTTGGGGAACGAAATATCATTTTGAGGCATTATTTTTGGCGGTGTGCCATGCCTCTGAAAGGGTGCAGTAGGAGAACGATTATAACGCAATTGTCCACTCTCCAAAGAGCTTGTCATTTCTTGAATCTTTGTCTTAAAACTATGCTACGTCATAGCGCAAAATTATAGCTGATAAGACCATCTACACAGAGTCTCTCTATCAATATAATATACAGATTCTGATCTACCCACACAGCATAGTTAAATCAACGCCAGGGCCAGTAGCGTCGCCAGCCCAAATTTTGGGGAGGGTAAAAAAATTGAGGGGTGCCAAAATTCGTGATTTTAGCCTAGCAACAGTATTTTTATGAGATACTGCCTCTTAAAGCACAAAATTATTAGATATTCTAAAAATTTAGGAGGGGGCATGGCTCTTTGGCCCCCTCCTGGCTACGCTTATGGTCAGGACGCTTGCACAAAGCTTTCCGCACCAACAACTATTTCGTATGGAATTAGCTTGCCATCATTGGCGCTTTAATCCGCAGTAGTTTTGAAACAAGTGTTACGTGTTAGCTAACTTTAGTGTTAAGAATCTGTCTGTAACACTATGGTTCTGTCTTCAATGCAGTTGCAAAAAGTGTCTGTAACCCTGTGATTCTGCCGACTTCAATGCCTTGTACTACCGGTACGTGCTGTTTTGTCTGTTTTTGTCGACCTGCGTTCTGCAGAGTGTGTGTGTGTTCATACTATGGACTGCGTGTCTGCTCACAAACAAATAAATTAAAATTCAATATTACATTACAGTATATACGTAGTTACTGGTCACTTTGTCATACACCTGAAGTAAATGTTTCAAATCTGTAGATCTTTTCCACTAACGCTGGCGCTGCAATTAAAACCAACTTTCAATGATTTTTGACTTCCTTGCACAACTAATGGTCATTTTCCGCTGACTGCGTTGAGCTGCTGCTTGCAGATCACAGCAGCAGCAATCTTCTGAATGTGGATTCAGTACCATCGATGTCAGAATTCAGGAATCTAGTCATTGTCCGCGCTTAGTCCTAGAAGTGCATAATCGCCTCTTGCTAGGAGTTTGATTGCATTTTGATAAAAATGCATTTTATTTGCTGGTATTGGTGTGGCTGCACCTCGCTTTAGGAATAACAAAGAAACGAGGACTGTAACTTTTTGGATAGTTGTATTGAGTTTATCCTAACTTTTACAAAACGCAGTTGAGTTTGGAAGGTATGACTAGAATATGGGCTAATCCTAACTATAACACATCGCATTTCGTAACAACGAACGGCTGCGTAAATCAGTGTCCTTACGCTGTAGCTGGTCAGGTGACACCACTTTCACACAAGATTGAATTTTTACATATTGCGGCACTCTCACGAAACCAAGTCGAAAACCATTTATGCGTATGTGGTTGAAACTACCTGAAAGTAGCTCAGAAGTGGTCAGTCTCACTGATTTACGTGGTGGGGTAGAAGCATGTAAAAGTTCTCAGAACTTTTCTGGCTATCAGATGTTACTGTGACTAAACAAAGCATAACAATTTTAACTTCTTCCAATCCGCACTTTGGATTCATATATAAGAAGCTGTGAAAAGTTAAAACTCACTCAAAATGTGGTGATTTTTATCAGGTTTCATCGTAATGAATAATACGTTTCTAAACATATCGTGTCAAAAATAAACGTTAAACGCTTAGACCAGTCGTTCTTAACCTGAGGGGCATCAATAAATTTCCAGGGGGGGCGCGGGCCTTTACGCGCTATGCAACAGGGAAGGTTTGATCATTACATTTGCCAACAAATACATGCTTATTTAAAGTCAGGGGTGTACTTACAACAAAGGCAGTTACTTAAGGGAGGTGTGGTGGCAAAAACGTTAAGAACCACTGGTTTAGATAAAACGTATTTGTAGCATGTAAAACAGCTCGCAGTCTTAACTATAGACCTGAAAATAGCCTCGGCGAATATCAATTTCCCGTCTGAACACATTCTGAGAGCAGGCGCAGGTGAGCTACGAACACAACAGGTCTTAACTTAAACGTTTTCATTGCAATTTTGTGTTATGATTAGCACCCCTAACCACGTTATAAACGTATACGAAATACAATGCTTGGTTTATGGAGATTACAGACAAGTTGAACAACCGGTTTTAGGTACCAGCATTTGCAAAGCTGGTGCGACAAGGATGCAAGCTATTTCAGCAGGATTTTAATTTTTTGGGGTGAGAAATACGGGGCCCCGCTTGCCAGGGGGCCCCGGGCTTAAGCCCCTCTAGCCACATTGTAAATCCCGGTCTGCCTAAGCTTATGAGATGCATTCTAGACGTTTGCGTACTCGTGCGTTTCTCGTATTAATGATGCTAACACCATTACAACTGCCTTCTGTTTATCAAAATCACTCCTGTAACGGATGTGGACGTGATGCTGAAGAAAATTGAATGCCAAAGAAGAATTTGGTCGACAAAACGTTGCCAAGGAAAGACTGAGCGTCATCCACACGTTTCGATAAAGTAAATAAATAAAAAATGTTAGCCGCCCATGATTGTAAGCCGCATGAAATGATGAAAGAAGCTTTATAAGCCGCGGCTTACAATCGAATAAATACGGTGCTCAACTGCATGTGCAGTTAACTGCGAGAAGAGAGTTTATGATATAAACGCAACAGTGTATTCTTACTAAGAAAAATATTTCCACAGGCTAGAGAGTGACTCGGCAAGACATAATATTCACCCGAAGAATTAGCAGAAAGCAGAGATTACAAACAAAAGCACCGGAAAAATAACATGTCAATATGGTCAGCAAGTCTGAGTGTGAAAGGTGCTTCGAAACTTATGTAGTGATTTTCACCTACATTTTCAGGTGCTCTGGTTAACGCCACTGTTTTAACGTTGCTGCTTGAAAGTTTTACTGAAAAAAAACTCTTCATTCGCGGCGTTTTAGCTAACACTGCCAGATTCTTGCGCTTTTTCTCCTTAGAATCTTTGCCATTTTTAGCTCCTGATGGCATTACAGATTTCGGTATCGCACTAGCTAAGCACTGCAATCTCGCTTTCTGCTCTTTCGTTCTACAAATCGACAGATCAAAAACCTTTTCCGACGGAACACGCAATAACATGTGGTGTAAATGGCTTGACTAACTTCATATGTTTATGATGTAGCGCAAGACTAGCAGCCATCGGAAGAAAAGTGCATTTCCACCATACGTTGTCCTTTATGACGAAACAATGGTCGCAGTTCGGATGCGGCTACCTCCAGACAGGGGCGTAACGAGGGGGCAAGGGGGGCGCAATTCCCCGGGCGCCGAATCACTATAGGGGCACCGAATCACTGCGATGGACGCCGAATGACTGCGGGGGCGCCAAAAGCCCCAACAGTGGCTCAAGTACTTAATTAAATATAGTATATTTGCTTCTGAAAGATCCCAGGTTCGAACATGGGGGCGCCAAACTTGCTTCTTGCCCCGGACACCGTCTAAACTCGCTACGCTCCTGCCTCCAGACGGCACAAGAAGGTACGGAATCGTTGATACTAAACAACAACCACAGCATAACTAGCTTTGCTGTTTAAGCACGCAAACGATATTGTGCAGTAGGCGTCATGCACAATTAGATAAACCCATGCCAAAAGAACGATTATTAGGAAAAGTTACAAGCAAAATTCAAACATATTTGCATTGAACAAAACCGAAAATATTTATATTCAGCAGAAAGTCAAGTTTCTCCTCACTTTATATTTTTTCTGAACGCTGTGAACATCGTTAAAAAATTAATATTAATGTCCGTAGGACTGTTGCAGAGTTTCTTCATTACTTGAGTCAGTAGTTTATGAAAGCAAATGGTTACGCAGGGAAGATTTAAAAAGTGTGCTGTGGTTTTTATCTTGTTGTGCACAATGTTTGGCATTTTTCTAATAAGCATCTGCTTCCAGTTCATAATACTGCTCGTCGAAAACATGTTCAACCCAAGCAAAATTTTAAATTTGAGGTTAGACTGCAAAAATAATAAAGTCCTTTGAGGGAGACAGATAAAAATGTTCTTGCCAAACTTTTCAGCTCTGCAGTGTTGGCTCAGTTCATTGCCAGCTCTTTTTAATTCTAATTTGGCCGAACTTCGAGCAAGCTTTCATGCTAGCCAAGCATAGCACGATCACGTTTCCATTAATTTCAGTTGCTAGAGCGTCAGTACGTGACACAGCTTTACGTAGTGTATACGAATTCCATTACGTCTGACTTTCAGACAACTGAGAGTTTTCAAAACGTTGGCCAAACACATTTGATGCGGTGTTCTGAGGAAACGTGCTCTGCAATAAATCCAATTTTGCTCTGGAACTGAAAAAATATCTTCCAATTTCATAATTTGTAGATGATACTGCTACCTTACACATCTCTTCGCAATGTCTTAAATCACAGGTTCTCAAAGTTGGGTCCGCGGACCCCCAGGGGATAAAAAATTATTGTTTGGGGGTTCGTCAAGTGACAAAAACTTCAAGAAATTAAGAGTGGTGAACAGCTTGAAAATCTGTTCGTATTAGGCAATAATACTAAACCTGTCCTTTGGGCCATGCTGCTTTGTCTTATTGAGTAGTCCAACTTACTTGGAGGTTTTGAGCATAAACGTCATGGCACCACTAAAAGCCATTGTTACATCATTCAAGTTGGTTGTCAGTCTTCATTGTTACCTCACAATTTCACTTGTCAATAGAACAATACAAAGACAAGGTAGCCATCTCTTAGTATAAGCACATGTTTTCAGCAACTTAACTCCTTGGCGTCCGCTAGGATTCAGCGATTTTCGCAAAAAAACAGCAGTTTTCGGTTGCCTTACCAACGCCCTAGCTCCTCCGCCGATTGCGCTAGAGAGCTGTTCAACGG
>JGI24158J21664_10006926_pt1 | contig 15000 bp, 6 predicted proteins | sample Ectturendosymbi3_FD_21664 | JGI IMG/M metagenome (IMG submission 21664) | reverse complement strand
GCCTTTTTTTAAATTTAATCAGAGGCGATTGGACTTTTTAATTGAAGCCCATAGCTATTTCAATCCTTCTGAATTCCAAGCAACTTTGCAAACGTCAATGCGTTGTATTCGGCATAAACGATTTTAAATTACGTGCTTTAGCTTGATTCGCAACTTCGCAAGCGGATTTTGTCGACTCAGTTGTCATTGCATCCTTTCCTAGTTTTAAACAAAGTCACAATCCGCAACTTCATATCACTCGTCAACAACGCGCACGTGTTACATCAGCTGCAGCCCCCAAAGGTGACATCGTAGGGTGCTTTTGATCCAGTAGATATCGTTTATGCATGTGTTCTCATTACTGAATCAGGGACCGTTCTCGCAGAAACTATGTCTGTTTAACAGCCCTCATTAATGGCCCTAATGAAAACTATTTCTCAATGGTTCACACTATAAATTATACACACCAGTGAATCATATTATTTGTGGTTTCGTAATTTTTCTTAGTCACAATAAATATATTTAAATAACATAAACTAGTGTCAATATACGAAGTACTACAGTGTTTAAACACTTCTCGATATATTACGACGCTCATATAACTCTCATATTTTAATTCTGCATCTTAGTAATTTGCGATTAAGAGATCGACAATCGATTCAGATCGGTTCTCCTATTCAAGCAACTTATAGGTATAAAGCTAGAAATTTTATGTTTCTACAGCTTTTGTCATTACAACTGACTACATTATTAACATGAATAAGTTGTCTTCTTATTTACTTGAAAAGTCAAGACTTTATCGTGACTACACTTTAAAATATGACTTTGCTGTTGCCCTGTAACGATTAAAGTGAATTTTGTCACACTCACATTTCAGCTGGCCTCCCAGCTTGCGTGATAAGACATATTAGTTTTAAAAATTAATTGGTGTGATTTTGCGCGGTAACATATGAAATGTCAACCTTGTGTTTCGGCCAACAGCTCCGAATTACTTTAATGAAGAGGGCTTCACAGTGCAGCCTTACGTAACAAGGCCGAGTAGAAACGTGTGTTACAGGCAAGTGGCTGCAACAACTTTATTACTGTACAGAAAGTACGCCTGTTGAAAAGTCCGCAATCCTGAAACAGCCAGAACGAATTCAAAAAGAGGCTGCAGTCCAAGGTTAAGCTATAGACCCGAGTCTGAGAACTCCGGCTATAGTCAGGAAAGAGAAACTGGCTTATTCCGCCTTCAGTGCGCAGTCCGAGGTTAAGTCATAGACCCACGTCTGAGAACTTCGGCTATGATCAGGAATAAAAAGTGGTAGTCCGCGGCTTGTACCAGATGCCATGTCAGTTTAAAGTTTCCCAGAAGCTGGTTTGTCCTAGCATGGTTCTGCCAGTCTGAAGTGGCTTGTCCGGGTTAATCCCTGCCCGTTTAGACTATAGCAAGTGGCTTGCCCGGGTTAACCCCTGCCAGTTTGTACCACAAGAAGTTGGCTTGTCAGAACGAAGCTCTTTCAGGCTAAACGCTGCACTGTAACAGCGTGGCCTCGTCATGCTAGTTGTTTAGGCTCGTGATGTATTTGTGAAGTGAGTTACATTCGTGCTTTACCAAATTGTTGACATTCCCAGAACAGTCGCTAGCCTCCAACTAAAAACAGTAACTTTCGAGGTCCTGATTAATGATAAATTTCCGCCTTAAAGTCAAAACCTAAACCTATTCTGTGCGTCTTCCATTTGGACCAAGGCTAATGCTTATTTTTGACCCTTGCAAAGATTTATTTGCGTGTACTGTACTTGTCTACAAGAAGTAAAAATAACGAACTCAATATCAGTTTGTTTTGTCTAAAACGTTTAAAAATGGTAGAGTCCCATAACAATTAATTCCGCAAACGATTTCGATTTAACAGGTTATCATCCAACGAATTCAAAAGTATTTTTGACCGGGTATATGAACCTCGCAAAAATTGCGTACAGGGGACATTTGATAAGGCTATGCGCTGGATTGGGGCCGTAACCAGCTCATTTTCTCAGGGGAGGGACGAAATAAGTGCAACTTGTTGTTTTACCCAACAACTGAAAACGTTTTCGGCGCTTTTGAAAGGTATTTGACAATTTTTGGGGTAATTGCCTCGCGGTTGATGGCCTGTTATGGATGGATTTGCTTTCAAAATAGTTCTGTATGTCGCTGGTTCCAGCGTTTTCTATCGGATCCCATCGGTTGCCTAGAATTTGAAAATAAATTTAGGGGACGAGTTCATGCACTTGGGTCAACACAGTTTTTCAAATGACCATTTTTACTTTCCAACTTCTTTATCGTTATTGCTGGAACTGAGCGTCGGAAAAACTGATGCTTCTATTTGATACAAGAAGCGACGTGGCGACCAGAGACGGATCATGGGGATTTTTTACCATTTATCCTGTAACTATTACCATAAAGTAACGGACGAGTTTTCGCATGTATAGGCAGCAGTGGATCGGTTCAATTAATCTGTAAGGTCGGGTTTGATAAACTTAAAAGATACATTAAAAAAATACTTGTGATCTTACCAACCTCGTGCTCGGTGCAAGAAAGCATTTACTACCAATGCAGCATTCATTGTTGAAGTAACCTAAGCAAGCTGAGATGAGTCCCACTGACCACTCGTAACAATGTGGGTTCACACGTCAAAGGAGGAACTAAGCGAGTTTAATGAAACTGAACCTGATGACGTAAAATCGACGTTCGCACAAAATCGACATATCAGCGATCACGTTTCTTTCGTTGGTGCGAAATGAAAAGCAATCTTGTTGCCGCTAATTTGTTCATGCAAGGGGACAAACTCCCCCTAAAAGTCCCCTTAGGGAAAATTTTACTGCTGAAATGCATTCAAAATAGGCTCTGCACAGTGTGTATGCCAAAACGAAAGAAAATTTTAAACTGTATTTTCAAAGGAAGAACTAAGTGAAGACACGTCAGTATCGCTGACGTCATGAGCGCCTAGCACTGTGTCTGCAAACTTACCGGCTCGGGTTCGAGTTCGACTTCCTAACAACTGACGATAGACGCAAGGAAACGAACAATCATCTGCTCTTTTAAATAATTGATTTTTCGCGCCACACAATTAAAACAAGTTGCAAAATATCAGACATTTCGACGACGCGGAAAAACGTTTTTTCCCAACAGAGCATGAGATCAGATATTCTTGTGCGCTGCACAGATACTTGTCAAAATCTATCTACTTTGTTTTCATCGCATACGTTGTACGCTTCAAAAGCATTTTGCGTTCTAGGTAGGAAAGCCCTCTGCGTAAAATTCTGAAACAGGTTGCTATGAAATAAAAGATGCTGAAACGTGAAAGCATGATTTTAAAAAGGTTGACAACAACAGTACACGAAAAAAACAAAATTACGAGAATTTAGTGGAAATGCTTGAAGTACTGAAAAATCGTCACGCATCAGAAAAGCAATGAACTCAAGGAAGAACGATCAAAAGTTGCAAACGTCGCAGAAACAATGGTGCACATTGTGGCAGTGGTTGTTGCTACGCAACGTCGCTATGACGTTGATAAAACGCAATTATGACGTTGATGGAACGTAATCAGTCAATGAAGCAGCACAAGTGTGAAAATGCCGCGAGAAATGAAACCCTGCCCGTAGTTACGGGCTGAAATGTACAATCGCAGAAAATAGTTGGGGAGAACACGGTGTTATGAGCCACAGAGTCGAACTGATATTTCTTTGGTGTTCGCTTTGTTTTCTATCCCGCTGATCAATCAATCAATTCATTTCAGCAGTCTTTATGGAAGATAATTGGCAGTCGTTTGTATTTTTATTCTATCCCCGAAAAAGATTGCCGTAACCCCAGCGTTGATGAGTTCTCCCTACTTGGCAATTGCGGCACCCACGGGAGTTGCAGCAACACAATGATCGGTGTGTTGCAGCAACACAATGATCGGTGTGTTGCAGCAACACAATGATCGGTGTGTTGCAGCAACACAATGGTCGGTGTGTTGCAGCAACACAATGATCGGTGTGTTGCAGCAACACAGTGACCGGTGTGTTCTAACCGCGTTTGGTAAATGACGTGGAAAAGCGTGGAAACAAACATGCACACACGTTATTTCAGATAAATGTACCCTATGGGTTTTTGCTTTAATCTTTTATACTGATTGTGAGTGCGAAAAGCAAACACGTAAATGGAAAAACCTGGAAAGAAAACGAGTGGGAATAATAATGGGTGATATCACACGGTTATTGGGTATTGGCAAATATACCATTGTTCTCGGTTACATGGAACGTCATTCCAACGCCTGTTTTTCGATGCATATTCCATTGTGACGCAGTCTTCGTCACCGATGACATCGTTGGGTTCGCCTTCGGCCCATGCGCTGAACGTCATAGGGGTGTTGTCACTGCAACGTCAGCACATACGGCATATTGGGCTGACGTCCAACAGGGCTTTAATTTGCAACAAAAGTTGCACGAAATCTATTTTCTATCGGTATCTCTCAAGTAAAAACATTTACGAAAAATAGAAAAGCACGTTTCTGCGACACTACAGCGCATTGTGAGTTAGAAATGAAACCAGTACGCTCCGTGGATTCATTTACGCGATTGAATTACAACAACGAAGATAAAGAGGAGTCATCCCATTTTCTGAACATCTAATCAGACAATTTTTGTAACATTCCATCCTCTTATGGATTCCAGAAATAAGACATTCTCCTGGACTTGCACAATGTTACAACATATACCCGGTTGAAACATGGATCAAGTTACAAGTTCAACCCTCGCAATGCTACACATTCACCAGACACTACTGCATACGACATCGTTCGCTCATACATGTTGCTGTCGTGACATGTGCAACCACATCTAAGGATTAGCTTTGCAAACTACATCTGCAACTCTGTGTTAAACTGGTTGGTTTGATTTTATGTTTCTGATCGAATAAAAGGAACAATACCTATTGACAAAGCGTCCTTCAATTCCTCGGTCATTCACACCGATCCAAAACAACGTCCAATTGTTCCCATAGTTACGCACCAAACTCTGTATAGGAACACATAACCGACTGTTTTTTATTTAAATATGGTAGGAAATACAAAATCTTTGCAACGATATCAACCATAACATCATGTTGGTGAAAAATAACATTATGCTGATGAAAAAGGACATACATCCTGGTGGCAAATTGAGAAATAACATAATTCTGGTGAAAAATAACATCATGCTATTAAAAGGCGAAAAGTTTTGAGTGTTTTTCATAAAACTCGCATTTCGTGACAACGTGGAATTTGCAGAAGCTATCAATTTAAGCTCAACGTAATAAGTACAAAGCACAAGAATCGTTAAAACTTCTACCTCGAGGAAATCTTGTTGTTCTTGTGTCTTGATCGCGGCGAGCAAACCGCCACTAGAGGCGCAAGCGGCGCTCGCGTCCTGATAATTGCGCAGTTGCTCTTCTACTTTGTAGCAGTGTCCCTGGAACTTGCGGCCAATGGCGCATTCTGTTGGATGTAATAAAAACTCCAGTTTCACTGAGAAACAGACACCTTAATCGTCGTTAAAGGGTCAAAGTTGATTGAAATCGCGGTTCAGACGCTGCAGGAAACATTTGGAAAAACTTTACAGCCCCATTGGCAGTGTTTTCCTTTGAAAAACAATAACTCAGCAGAATGAAAAGCCGCGATCGCGGATGAATCCTTACGCCGTTGATAAGCGGCGGCGATTATCAACTGCATTGCATTCATGGAATGATTGCACTTGTTCTCGGAGGGGAGCGCAGACTCGCTGAAGATACAACTGCCGGACTTGGAAATTTTGCAAAACGTGATCATCAAAAGAAAGTGCAAAATTTCATGTAAACTGGCGGAACATCCGTATTTTCTTTAACAAAGCAAATCCTCTGAAAGATGCCTGGCTACCGAAAATTGCAAAAAATCATCACGCAACGTCGTCTTTCCCTTCCGTCCAAACACTCCGAATTGCCGCCTCATCAACCCGTGATAGGTAAACCCAAGGGGGGGGCAACTNGCGGCACGCGGNTTAAACAGCGCTTCCAGTGGCCCGCAGAAGCATTCAGGAAATTCTTCAAATCTGAAATTTACTCCAACTTCTCAGAGTTAATATTAGTGCTGAGGCTATTAACTGAGACTTGCTTTCACTTCCACAAGAAGGTGCGGCTCTCTGCTAAACGCGGCCTTCTCAAAGTGGCCTCCGAGCAAAAATATTTGCCCAGCCTTATACCAACCAATTGGGGGCGCAAAGGTCACCTCAGGCCCAGGAACTGGACATGCCGGCGTCGTTTGGCCACTAGCGGGCACAAGAGACACATGTTCGGAGAATGAGCAGAACGTGAACATTTTGTGAAGATATTTTAGCGACAAGCAAATAACAATTAGCAATGAGTTAAATGAAATCATTTTCGGCGTTCTGAGTTGTTTTCGATGACATTTTATGAGATTAAAACATATGTCTTTCGAAAATTCCAATGAGCCTTCAATTACGTCAGTGACTTTTGTGACTTAGACATATGTTCATTCCTTGCAAACAGCGTGTTTGCCATCACTTTTTAGCTTCTGATTCAAAGAAAACATTCTCGGAACCATCTTTCCACCCACTTATCGTTTAATACATAGCGCGTAAAAAGTCAACAGAATTTTCTAAACAGCAAAACATAAAGCAAAGCAACCACTGACCAGGTTGGTTGCAAAGACCTTCGGTGATGAGAATGTCATCGATAGCGACGTCACCTCTGAAGTCATCGCCGCGAACCCCCTCAAAAACGATTTGAAATGATTCGGAAGAAACGATATCGGTCCGGGCCAACGCCCAGTCATTACCTGGAAGCAACAGTTTCAATGTATGTTAATGGACTGGGTCGCGAAGAAAGGTCAGAAAGACACGAGCGCTTTTCTGCAAAGCTTGTTCCGCGTGTTCATTTTGTTGGAAGCAAGTTTGAAGGTTTACACAAAACACCGATCGATCCAAACAGTTCTGTTAATGCTGATGTTACAGCAGGGATGTCGATACCATTGCAGTGAGATTCATCAGTGGTGCGTGACAAAACGTTTTAAGCTTTTGTGGAATCAAAGTAACATTTATGTGTCAAATTTAAGCGTTTTTCACCGTGAACTGTTTGATACGTTATTGATGACCTCAGCAGGCAATTACTGACAAAATTTTGAAGACATTTCTCTTAAAATCTCTAAAGCATAACCTGGTATTGCAGGAAATGCCCGTATTTGTATATATTGACTGTGTTGTTGTTTTTCAAATGACCAACTAAAATACAACAAATCATCTTTATTATCTTCACTCAACTCGTAAACATTGATAAAATAAATTTAATAACAAAAAATAACTCCACGGGTGCAAATAGTAATAAACAATCAATTATTAGTGGATTCCAACCTTGGTGACCTTCCTTGCTCCATATAGCCGCTCCGAGATCGCTGGGATTGGAGTCTTGAACCAAATACACATTCAGCCGTCCTATGTCCAAACCCTGAAACATGATCAGGCGTTCCTCGCGTCAGAAAAACATCAGAGAATATAGAAAGTTTGAAAATAGATGTTTTACTGAATTTGTCGCTTCACCCACGATACTGGATGGCTCAGCAATCACTACCACGATACTGCATGACTCAGCAGTCACTACCACGTACTGCATGACTCAGCAATCACTACCACGCTTGCAAAATTTCAACAGCGCGTAAAATCATTTCGTTTGATGTTGCCCCCAAATAATTTACACAACTCCTTGATTATGATATAAATGAAATTTAAACTTTCCGAAAAAACATGAAAACTGCGGCGCGCGCACCCTGTCGCACGAGGGCGCCGTTTCGGTTGAAAAACCTGTCTTGCCAAACAAGTTACCAACAAATAGTTGAAGCGATCGTCTCATTTACAGCATACAATTTAATAGTTGAAATTATATTAAAAACCGCTTGGTCGGTCCTAAATGAAACCATCGGCTCGTGGCAACATGACGGGCGATTCAATGAAGGTAAATTGAATTATTTTGCAGCAACAAAAGTTGTGTTCTCAAAAAATAATTGGGTAAACATTTTTCAAGGTTCAAGGATTTTTCATGGTTCATAGAGAATCACAATTAAAAATCTAACGGAATTTCAACGGTGTTTAAGGACTTTTCTAATGGTTTTTAATGACTACTTGAATTCAGTTTAACAGTCACAAACTGACACGGGAACTTTTTTGCTTTCACAAACTGAATTAGGTAGAAATACTGTAAAGGTATGAAATGAGAATTAATACGTTCAGCATTAATAGGTGCCAATAAATGCAAAAAAAACAAGTAGAATTGAACACTGTCTAAAAAATTGAAACGAAGTGAAAACTTTGAAGTTTGTATGGTCTCAGACAATTTTATTAAAAACAAACGCGCATTTTAAAGCCAATCAACTTAAGAGCGCGTGTGCAGTGAAGTGGAACGATGGCTCAGACGTCAACAAGTAGCAGACACGTGACAGCAGGCAGATGTGGAACAGAGAATAAGTGTGTGGTTATAGGCGGTATATGAAGCACTGATTCAATTATTTGCAACCAAGCACTGCATCAAAATACTAAACAGCCGCCAGATGCATCTGTATTTCCAAGCACTACCAGCAATACAACACCCACCTTCCACCAGGAAGCATGATTGCAATAACAACTTACATTCATGTGGTAGTAGAACTGCAAACACTGGGCTTCAGTTGGAGGAAGAGTTGGGGTTGACAGTCTCGCTTTATCACCTGAAAGCCTGAAGGTGCGTGAAATTGAAACAGCATTGTTGTGATTTATTTCCAATTTACTGTGAGTTTTATCATTATCTTGTTTTTAACAAACAAACCGATCACAGAACGCAGAGTTTAAAAAGACAAAAAGTTTTCAAAGACACACTCACTTTTTATAGAAACAGAAAATGAATAACTATTGGATGCCAGGATCTCTTTTCTTATAGGGAAGCGCTTTAGATCTGACCCATGAAGGGCTAAACCTTCCCGTGCCTTAGTGAGAAGCTTTGACCAATATACGAGGTAAAGAAATTAATCAGGAACATGCATGCAATCCTGATCATGGAGAACAGCAAGTGTGTTTGCAATAAAAAGTATTGAAGTGTTTTGCACATAGCTTCGGGACGACAGATGTGCAGAGCACGAATTTAGACTCATGAGGTCTGGGCTTCGATCCCCACCGGTTGTTCAAACACGAGACATTATAATCCTGCAATAGACCTTTGTTGCTCCCTGACCGCGTAACTACAGAAAATGCCCCTTCCCTCTAAAAAACAAACACAGCCAAGAGATATAAAACATTTCATTATAAATTAACTATCGTGGAAATTCAAATTTGAAGCTCGGATCAAACTCCACACAATCAAATCAACAAAACAAGAGCACGCAGTAGCAGTTCACTTTCTGAACAGCCCACCTTGGGTTAGACGCTTCGATGTAGGCGTAGAACCCCCCTGTGTTTCCCAGGGTGTGATCCACGATTGGCCCTGTGTCAGCCGATGACGTTGCACCATTATTACGATCCCAGTCGAATTCGTCATCGGTTTCCTGCGACAACAACCTTTCATTTACAGATCCCTCAACAGAACCCAATAAGCAAACTAAAACTGTTACAACAGATTGTTAAATCACTTTGTGAAACGTGCGTTGGAATGGTACATTAACTGGTACTTCGTCACGTTGCCTATTCAAACAATGAGTCAGAGAACAACTAGAGCAGCGATCTCAACGACGGCCTGAATAAATAATCCCTGCAGTAGTTGGTTTCGATGTAGAAGCCTCAGTTTGGTAAATGCAACAGTCGTCGAGCACGTGTTACGGAATATATTTGCAAAACCGGTGGCAATTGCGTAAACAGAAACCGATGGAAGCCGCGAAAACAGGCGGAAACATCGGTGTATTTGTACAATTGGCAAAGAAGTCATTGCAAAAAAGAGGATTGTCAAGAAAGATGATATCTTGCCTCACCTGAATGAAACCGCACATGTCTATTTGTTCAAATCCACATTGGATGACGGGCCTTGGGCATGGGCCGGGGAGGACGGTTATGTCATCAATGGCAGTGTCGCCATGGTAATCACTGCCACGGACAGCTTCGAAGATGATCTTTAAACAAAAACTTGTAATTATAACGTGTGCGATACAAGATAGAGTTTATATATATATGTATCTGCAATGCCGGTCATTTCTCGTTGACGTTGGCACACTTGAAGTTAATTAAATGATGATTTATTCAGAAAAAAAACTTTATCGCCCCCCTTGGCATATGAAAGATACAATTTAAATCCTATCACTTACCTGGAACGGTGACTCATTGCGTAAATCAATTCTGGCTCGCTTCCATTGGTTGCCCTGGTTACCAGTCTCGGACCANACTTTGACCTGAACGTTCGACCCAACAGGTTGAAGATACACGACCAGGTCACCGATGCCAACGCCGAACATGTGATAGTGGAATTCCAGGCATTGACCTTAAGATAAGACACAGGTTGCTTTCGAAATTAAACACAANGNCTTGTTTGCTGACACTAATCCTCAAGCAAATCGATAAACGTCTTACATCAGCTGAAATATAAAACACTCTCCTTGCTGCACTCGAGGGTGAACTTGCTCAAAACGGCGACTTTCCATTTGAAAGCCCGCAAAGGTACACGCGTGTAGCCAAACAGTAAAATCCAAGTATTATAGCAAAACTATTTATGAAATCGTTGAACTCTAGCAACACAGGTAACGTCACATCAGGACTGCGGTGGGAAAATGCCACCAACCTTTTGTAGGCTCAAGTAAGGGAGACACCAAACGGGCAATGTCTCCTTGACGACGCGGTCTCGAAGCTTCAATGAATATATAAAAACCTGCAAGTCACAATAAAATTTAAGAAAATGCGAACGCACAAATCTTTCAATTTTGCTATTTTCGTTTTGTGGTTTAATGAAACAAACTCACTGCACAGCAACAAGTTGATATTGAAAATGTTTATTCTGGAACTACAAGTACTTTAAAGATTATTGGTAGTATGGTCAAGTTCAACAGAAAGAGATGGCATCGAGCAACACAAGACGTACCAAGTTCGTTGTTCAAAGTATGGTCTCTCGTTGGTCCAGTGTCAGACGAAGCCGTTGAACCGTTACCTCTCGACCAATCAAAATCGTCAGCAACGTCATTGAGAAACCCACACAAACTCGGGTCGTCGAATTCACAGCGAAGTACTTAAAAAAACACGTCGCCAGTTAGAAGCATAGCCCTAGGGAAGTGGTTCTTAACCTTTCCAACCACGAAGAGCCATATTCCTAAAGACAATGGCCTGGAGACCCTCGTCTGCAAAACTAGGTTACGTCATTGGTCATAGTGGTGTCGTTGTTGTTAGTGCATCTGAGGGTTGACAGAAAACACTTTGGCATTCTTCCTGGGTATCTTCCTGGGTATCCCAGATTTTTACTGGGGACACCGTTAAGAACCACTTTCTTATGGGAACAAAAATGTTTGGGGTGAAAAATATTTTTGTCCAATTTTTTTGATTTTTTTTCACGAAAAAATAAGTTCTAAATGGCTGCCAATGAGCAAAAAAATTAATATTACTGTCTTCCAACACGAAAACCTTGACAGGACACAAAACCATCATATCACCGTTTTAAGGGTCAACAAAAGATCATGATCGGGTTGAACATTTGTTTAGTCCCCTACAGCAAAAATGGGTTTGCAGTTAACTTTGTATAAACATTGTACTAGACAAAATATCGTCACCTAATTTATTTTCAAAAATGTGATGTGTTAATCCGTCAGGTTGATAAAAGACGTTTTAAAATTTTCAAAAAATGTGTTTGATTTTTCGGAAACTTGAAAAGTGTTGGGGTACAACCCCACTATCTGCACCCCCATCTGCTGCAGTTATCCATAGAGCGAAACATGGATGTCACGACAGTCGTTTTAAAACAGTAGCAACCAATGATTTAAATAAAATCAAACTAGTGATTTCCAAAACTAAAAGGACTTTAAAAACGCTGTGTTTCTAAACATCCAAGATGGGATAAGCAGCTGCTGTCGATTTTCGCAGCTTTCCACAGTTTAATTGTAGACGTTGTTTTTTAAAGTGAGAGTGGAGAAGATATTTCAGTGAAACTAACGCCAATCACAAAAATCAAATACAAGAATAGATTTAGATTAAGTACAGGTTTTAAAATATAGATTTCCAAACAACAAGCCCACTAAAGGAAGATATTCTCTGGGCATTACGTGGGAGATGTGAAAGAAGATTGCTGTTGTGCTATTGCGATGACGTGCTGTGGCGATGACGTGCTATGGCGATGACGTGCTGCACGAATGATTTCAAAACAATCGCGCGTCTATCGACGCACAAATCAAACCACTTATAAACTATTTGAACTCTCTGCTGTCTTTTAAACGCACTTGTTCCATCTCCAAGGCTGGGTTGGACGTTGACATCCGCAGAAATCGAGTTTGAGTCTGGTGTGGTTGCTGACGTGATGCTGACGACATCAGGCGCTGATGACGTCGAGGCAACTGACGTTGACGAGACAGATGATCTCTCACTGGGTACTGCAATGTTTTAAGCCCGTTTGCTTTTCCTAATCAGCGTTCAAATGTCTTACTTTAGCTTGCCGCCATCACACAAGCAGACAATATCTTTGTATCCAGAAACGCAGCTCGTTTAAACCGATTTTATGCCGCTTTCACAATCTGCACAATTCTTTCAATGAAAACACACAATCGCCAACCTTTAATTCGTCACTTGAAGCTGTTTTTTATTTATTCAAATATATTTTCGACACTTCGAACATTTCCGGAAATCTCGGTTAATTTCCAACCAGCACATGGCGTCCCATAAATCAATGTTAGCGAAGAAAGTCGCTTTAAACTGTTCGCGAAGCATGTTCCACAACTTACGCAATTGTACGAAACGCAAACATCATCGCGAAGCTGATGTTCCTCAACTTCGCTAAATCATCGACGCTAATCGCTTCGAAAAACCTCTGTTCAAAGGAAACTAAATACTTTGGTGAAAAATTTTAAAACAGTTGCAACTCACGTGTGGTTCCCAAACCACTCAAAGGAGAACTGATCTGCTGCCCTCGTGTGGCGACGACTGCGATCAAGTATCGACTGTCAGGGTCCAATTGACTGGCCCGGACTGGGGGGTCAATCGTGCTGATCTAAAAATGTCATTAAGCAGAATTTAGCAAAATCGTAAAACTTGCAATTTCCAGAGTGATTAGTTCTCACCTATGGTCATGGTCGTGAATCTTGGGCGACGACTGACAAAGTACTATCTCAAATACAAGCGGCATAGACGGGATTTGTACGAAATGTCTGTTGCAAAAAATTAGTAACAAAGTGCACAGTTATATAATTTATGAGGGCCTGAATGTCGCGCCACTTCCCTCCGAATCGAGAGATGGTTACGCCCACGAGAAAACGGCCCAAAGGTCGACCAAAGACCAGGTAAAATGATTGCATCTCCGACCTTGCTAGGACCGTCAGCCAACAGAGCTATCTGAGATTTCTGAAAAGTTATTTCGAGAGCTCCTAGGGCTGCTGAGCTCGCAATCATCCTCAGAGGAAAAGCAGGTGTGAAAAGCGAGTGAGTGAGTCAGTCAGTGAGCGTAGCGTAATTAACCAACTTTGGGAAAACATCAGTACTGAAGCAAAACAGACAATGCAGAGGATCTACTTACAACACACAGGATGAAATCGACAACACACATGATCTAACCGACAACACACATAATCAAATCGACAACACACAAGATCAAATCGACAACACACAGAATCATAAGTAATTCTAAGCACCTGCTGTGATGAGTAGGAACTCGATACTTTTTGTACAGTAATTCGGTACCCATCCACAGTGGGGTCAGATACCGGGGTCCAAGTAATAAACAGATCGGTATCTGTAGCTGAGAGCACGTTCAGGCCTGACGGACGTGGAACTGGTCCGAGGGTTTTGGTCGTGGTCGACACTGTGGAGCAAACATAAACACCAGTGTTTACTCATGTACATCGTTGCTGACCCCGGACAGTGTTCCCTCTAGGAAAATTGTACACTGAGCAAACGTTTATTTCAGTGAGCGTGCAGTTGCGCAACCATGCAGACGCACAACCAATGAAGAATGAGATTTCACTGCACAAACGGTCTGGTGGTACTGCGCATGCGCACCTTAGATGGAACATTAACCCCGGGTCATGTAATCATTGCTGACCCCAGGTTCAGAAAATTATTTAACAGTAAAAGACTTCACACCACAATACGTTGTTTCACAACAAGCAAGTGCTCCAGAACCAAATGCTAACAGATATACGTGATGAGGTCATCGTGCACGGAATTCTTTGGCGGTTCTTCAAACCAGGCTGACGTTTTTTGAGATTCGTATATCAGTGACGTCACCACGATCGGTTGCTTTAAGAAGCCGCAAGCAGCCCGGTTTGATTTGTCAGACGCGAAATTTTGCAAAACGGATTGTTAATGATGAATATGACCATAATAGTGTAATAAGCGAGTCTTCTGGCAGATCAGACTCTGAACAAAACTAAACCTCATCTTTCGGCGAAACTGCGTAGAAACCAAACAAGCAGATTTCTGGCAACGAACCTACAGTTGGTCGAGGTCGTGGAGCGATGGGGGGTACAACAACACGAACTGACCCCCTGCTTTGCAAATCCGCAGATAATGACGTAATCTGAAACGAAAACGAGCTCGCGTGATGATGGATTAAATGAACCGTAACGCAAACGTTACTTCACTCCAAAACCAGATGGAAACCAGATGGAAAAGTTTAATGCGCAAGTATGGCTTATAATATTAACGCACAGGTGCTCAGCCTCTTGCAACTGCCTGACGAACGCGTTACAGTTTCGTCGTTTTTTGACAAAATTTGCGTATAAACCAGTTTTTACTAGTCATGCAGGACAACTAGTCGACTAGGACAAAAAAGAAGAAACAATGAGAATCCACGCCCAATCATTGCAAGATTTGTGTCATACAAAAAAAGAAACGAGTTTCTTACTAACAAACGGG